>RCUE01000055.1_pt1 | contig 55844 bp, 74 predicted proteins | sample 2166111 | NCBI WGS metagenome assembly RCUE01 (sample SAMN09930795, study PRJNA488358) | compost metagenome | feature: garden; material: soil; isolation source: compost soil in phenylacetonitrile-enriched culture | place: Germany: Experimental Botanical Garden Goettingen | collected 2016-01-27 | reverse complement strand
AAAAAAAGCGAGCCTCATTGGCTCGCTTTCCCAGCAATTATATTTAAAAATTCGTATTAGTACTAGTCCGAACTCCGAGCTTTCCAGACATGGAACCAGAACCGCTACTTAAACTAACATAAAATTTCCCTGTGGACCATGCATTGCTTTTATTTAATATGTCATCGAATGTTTTACCAGGTTTTACTGTTCCACTGTACTTTTCCGCACCAGATGCACTTCCCTGATTCACAGTAAAAGTTATAGTAGTGTCTCCTGTGTTTCTCAAGTACAATCTTACATATCCATATCCTGATTTAATGTCAAAATCAGCAGAATCATTAAATCCAGCTACTGGACGATCGACAATTTGTCCATCAGTAGCTTGTGGAGTAATGACATGGTCACCAGTTGTTGTTTTACCAGCATCTTGAGTCACCGCAGTCGATGTTGCAGAATCAGTTACCGCAGCATCTGAATCTGCAAAAATTGCATTGGGTACGGCAACAGCCCCTCCAATAATACCTAAAGCTAAGGCTGACGCAACTAAATGTTTTTTCTTCAAAGCTTATTCCTCCTATATTTGTATATTAAACTACCTCCTCATTCTACTAAAAGATTCCATGTTTTTAATTTTCCTTACAATAAAATCATAATGTTGTTTAATAAATCCATTTTTATGCATTGACTAACAATATTATAATACGGATTTACAGCTCATCCTTCTGAAGCTTAATATCCAACTCAATCAGACGATCCAAGTCCTGGACCGTCTGCATTTTTATATTCCCAGCCTGTAGGTCTTTGACCCACTGTGCGATTCCTGCCTTAACAATCTTCCGGTATTGCACCTTGCTTTCAAGGATACCTTCTATGATTTCAATCTCGCGTTGTAATGCTGTGTTGTATTGTTCGTCTGCTGTTCCCATTGTCGTATCCCTCGGCTTTCCTATATACTGGAATGCGAGATAGCGGATGTCTGCAAAATGCCACGCGTGGCGGCCGCTATCTCAGCCGGGGGATACCCTGGATTGGGGGGAGGACGTTAGCGCGTCCTCCTTTTTCCTATGCTACGGGTTTAGCCCGATGCAACAGGACTGGCTCAATACCAGTACTCTCTAGGAAACGTTTCTTAATTACATCGCAGAAAATCGGGTCCAATTCCAAAGTCCGGCATGTCCGGTCCATCTGCTCACATGTCATAAGCGTGGAGCCGCTGCCACCAAAGAAATCGACAACCTCGTCACCGCGCTGACTGCTGTTTTTGATTGGGATGGCCAACAGATCAAGAGGCTTTTGGGTGGGATGAACGTACTTGTTCACATCGCCCCTTGAAACCTCCCATACTGTCTCGGGGAGTGGGTCCTCAACAGGCAGGCCAGCCTTCCATACCGTTGTCTGTGTCCGATCCCCATACCAGGCTGGAGCCTTGCTTTTCATATGGGCATAAAAGACTGGTTCATGTTTAAAACGATATTGAGCCCAGCCGAATGTTGCCGCATTCTTCACCCAAACACACTGGGTCCTGCTTACAATGCCTGCAGCATTCATGGCATCCTCAAACTCACGTTGATAGGATGACGGATGAAATACATAAATTGCAGCCGTAGGATGCATGATTACAGCGTAATTGGAAAAAACCGCATACAAAAAGCCCGCGAAGTCCTCAGCGGGCATATTGTCGTTCATTATGGAGCCACGACCATCGGCAGCCAAACGGGCCGAAGTGCTCTCCACCGCCACGTTATACGGCGGGTCCGTCACCACCAGCGACGCCTTAGCTCTGTCCATCAAAAGTGCAACGTCATCAGGATTGGTCGCATCTCCACACACCAATCGATGCCGACCAAGCTGCCATACATCCCCGCGCCTGGTCTCCGGCTCCTTGATTTCATCTAGAGCACGCTGGACATCAAATCCATCATCCGTTACTGGTTCATCCATATCAGTGTCTGTTGGCAAACCAGCAAGCAGATCGTCGAGCTCTTCAACAGCAAAACCAGTTTGTATCGCTATATCTGCAATTGAGAAATGTTGTGACAATTCCCCAATTAGCGATGCCAACAATTCCTCGTTGGTTCGTCCGCGTAAATTGCTTAGGCTGACGGTTAACAGCTTAGATTCTTCTTCGCTACTTTCAACTACAACAGCCAGCAACTCCTGTAAGCCCGCTTCTTTAGCTGCCTTCCAGCGCTTCTCGCCTTTCACTATTGTCATGTCGGAACGCACCAGTATAGGCTGCAATACGCCATGTTTTCGAATACTGGCCACAAGTGATTCGAAGCGACGATTATCTATTTCATTGGGATTCCAATTATTGCGTCTTAGTTGACTTATCGGCACCGCTTCAACTCTCAATTACCTCACCTCAAACCATTGGGAATTAATCTGCTCCGCGATCCGCTGCATCATCAGTGGCGGGACACTCATACCACATACATATTGCACGTTAGCATCCATAAAATCGTAGTCGCTTGGGAATGTCTGTATCCGTATAGCGTCCATGTCACTAATTTGCTGCGGCACATCATCCCTCAAGAAAACGGACGAGCTGGCGAGAGTGTTGGCCACTTTCTGATCCTTGAGCAGAATGGTATTAAAGTTACTCATCTTGCCTTCTTCGCGTTCCGTCACATCACCCATATTAAGGTCAGGTGGACGCTTCTTGTGCCATCGTTCAAAGGTCCGGCTGTCGGGATTAATTGGCTTACCCTCACCATTGCGAATGTCTCTGTACAGCACCGGCGACTCGTTGAACTCCAGCCTCAGCGGTGGGAAAGGCATGTCCTCCCTTGCCGCGATAAAGAAGACACGTTCTCGCTTCTGCGGAACACCCATCGTTGCAGAGTTGAGAAGGAATAGCTGCGGCCTGTAGCCGATCTCACGCAAGCGGGACAGTACCAAGCTGACGAAACCGCGTGCCTTGCCGAGCAGCATACCCTTTACATTCTCCGCGACGATCACACGAGGCTGGAGCTTATGCGCTACCTTCAGAAACTCAAAAAACAGGTCGTCAAGTTGCTGAACGGCCTGTCCCTCACGAAAAGCATATTCCCCGCCCCATTTATCCTCACGATCACCTGCAGTTGAAAACACACTACATGGGGGCGAACCATCCAACACATCCAGATTAAACAATTCTGCCGGCAGCTCACTATCAGGAATAGACTTGAAGTCCTGAATGGGCATTAAGAACGGATACGGTGGGTTGTGGTTCTTTTTGTAGATACGCATCATCTGCGGATCGATCTCAACATTGCCCAGCACCTTATAGCCAGCTCGCTTGTATCCCATTGTGGAGCCACCGCCACAGGAGAAGCAAGAAAACACCGTCCGTCCATGCTGCGGCACAGCGGCCAGATCAGACAGCTTCCAATCCCATGCTGGGCGGCTCATGACTCACTGGCCCCTTTCTCTGTCCGATCAAACACAAAGCCACATCGTGGACACTTGCACTCGAAATTCTCTTCGTCGAACTCGCTCACGTCCAGTTCCTTATTGGTGAAGTCCCCAAGCTGATCTGCTGCAGGTTCAGCAAAGTCTTTCATTAACTGTTCGACCTCTTCCATATCGAAGCCAGAAAGGACCAGATCAGCTCCACTCTGCTCCAGATCGTCAAGCAATCGATAAAGGGCTTCATCATCCCATCGACCGGAAACTTTGTTAAGCGCCAGATTGAGAAGCTTTTCCTGCTGATCGTCTAGGTCAACAACACTTACAGTCAGCTCCGTATGACCCAGCTCGTTGACCATTATCTTGTAGCGTTGATGGCCACCAACCATGTTGCCGGAGCGCTCATTCCAGACGATGGGCTCAACATAACCAAAGGATTCGATGCTGGCTTTCAGCTTTTCATATTCAACATCGCCGGGCTGAAGGTCAACCCGTGGGTTGTATGCTGCTGCGTTGATTTGATCTATCGGTAGGACTCTGATTTCCACGATTCGTACCCCCTATTCACAATAAAAAAAGCCATCTCTTATGAGATGACTTAAAAATTTTATGAGGCTGCCCCTAGGTCTTAGCTATGAAAACCCGTGCTACCATTACACCAACTCTCCGCAAGCCACCAGGGACAGCGAGATAATGATTGTACTCATCGACATCAATCCTTTCTGTTTCAAAGAAGTGAACCAGTCACACAAAGCAGCTCCTATAAGCCCTGAAACCAAGCTTCCTAAGAACCAATTGGATGTGAGATGAGTTAGAAATCCAGAGAGCATAGGAATCGAACCTATACCGGTGGCACACATGTTTCTCATTAGAATAGCACAAAAAGTTTCCTTGTACTATATTTTTGAGTTGAGTTGGTTTCCTATATTCAGATAGACGGCTAACAGGCTTTCAGACTGCGTGTATGCCCTCTCTCTGCTTTCATCTGTCTTCCTTCCGGCATTCGTCTGAGTAAAAGGAATGACGCTCAAAATGGCCCACATATTGTCGAATGAGGGCAAAAGAAAAAGCACCGCAAGGGTGCTTAGTCTTTGTTGGTAATTAGCCAAAAAGCAATATATATTGCAATAGCAAGAGCTATTATTATCGTAATGAGTTTCCCAAAGTACATAAAATACTCCGCTATACTAAAAATACTTATAGCTACTCCAAACAAAGAGGCGACGATCAAGGCTATTTTCCCTATGGTTTCTAACTCATATTCATCGTTAACATAGCTGGCATAAGAAACAAACACGATTGAAACGCCTGCTATAAAAACAATAACAAAAGTCACTAGATTTAGTATACAAGTCATTACATACGTCTTTGGATCATTCCAAAGATATGTGAGTAAAACCGAAAAGGTTTCTGGTTTAGGAATTATTAAGTTTAAATAATACGTAATTCCCCCTAAAATTGCTGCAACAACCAGCATAGTAATAAATCCGCTTTTTTGAGAAATGAATTGCATGTATTTTTTAAAAATTTGACCCAAGAATATTCCTTCCTTCTACACAAGATGAGTTAATATCTTATATTTCGACACTCAGGAAAGTTTATCCTTTTTTACACATGCTGTACGGGAACAAAACTGTTTAACTCCATCCCACCTACCCCATACACAACCTTTGCATTTTTTCGGCTGTTTTGGTGGTCCTTTCAACGGGAGCAAAATTCCTTTCTTCTGCTTCTTCTTCAAGACTAAAATCCTTTCAAAAGGCAATAAAAAAAGCCACCCAAATGAGTGACTTGTATCTGCCTATGTATTTACAGCACCAAAGCAACACAGGCGCTTATTTAAAACCCGAAAAAATAAACAGCGATAGGTTCTATTCCCGCAAGCGGGATGCAAAGCGCTACGCTGTTGCATAAAAGCATTTGTACTTAGTAACTAGAGAGGAGAGATAAGACCATTTTACAAATTGCTAAAAATGGCCGTCAAAGAACAAAAACCGGACAATACCGGAAAATGGGCAATTAAACCATTATAAGCTGGCTTTTACTCACTTTCTCGATATTACTCGCTATTAAGTAAAAATAAAGTCTTAGACTGCCGCTGTTATCATTCAACTAACGTTCTTCGTTAGCGTAGCGCATTACTTGACCAAATTCGATATGTTGCCGGCCAATAACCTACGTTTTCGTATGATTACTCAGCATAGTGATGTGTAGGTGCACTAACATATCAACAGTCTCTTAAATCAAAAGCTTCTTCTAGTGCGGCAGTATCTTCGAAGATTTGAAAAAACCTTATCTTCTCCTGTTCTACTTCGCAAATAATTGCCCAATCACTCTCGAACACTTTCCCGGTTACATTGACCTTGATGCGGAAATTCCCCCATGCACACGCTGCTTCCTGATTACCGATGAGTTTGTGAAGGACAAAACTCTCTATTTGTTCTGCTTCTTCTAATAAGTTTAAATAATTTCTAACACCTTCTTTTCCATGAAATGTGCCGTATAAAGGAATTTTATTAGAAGGCTCTTTTTTAAGAATAATAAATTTCGCTTCATCATGAACCAATTCGATCACTTTATCAATCTGTTTGCTTCCTAATGCTTGAAAATAATTTGTTAGCACCTGTTGAGCACTTTGCATTTCTACTAATCTCCCTTCGAATAGGCGGAATAAGCTTTGCACAATCCAATAATAACATATTTTATCTACCATCCTGCCCGTTGGCTTAACGCCGCCGCTGCCAGTCTAGAACTATATTTTCACGGTCTAACACTTTATTTCCATCAAACACTCGTCCCAGACAATTCTCTCACCCAGTTTATCCTCATCACCAGACTTCATGGTTTCCCAGCACGTATCACAAAAGGATGCACCCATTGTTGTATTCTCTGGATTCGGGTTGGGGTCATTGCAAAGCATACATTTTCCTTTTTTCGGACTCTTTTTCATAGTAACGCTCCCATCGAAAATAATAAAAGACACGCTGCGGAATTGAACCGCGCAAGGGGTCCGACCAGACTGTTCATGTTTCCGCTGGTTAACTGGTTCCTTGCCGCCTGCGCGTGCCATAAAACCCCGGATTAACCCGAGGAGTGATTCTAGAAACCGCTCAATTACAGAAGCTCTGCTGCGAGCTGCTTGAGCACCAACGGCGTTGGGATGAGTTGGCCATCTTTCTTGTTGCCTTTAACGTAAGCTTTGTCTTCACGAGCATAGTAAACAACGCCTTGGCCCTCGACGATCGGGAAGCCACTTTCATCATCCGTCAGGGATGTTTGTACGTGTTTGCCGTGTTGTGCTGCGTGTTCTTCATCATGAAGATGAAGGATACCGTCAGAACTGAGAAATGCAAAGCGTGGTTGTGTAGTAGACATGATTAATTCCTCCGAATATGGTTTATTAGAAAAATGGGCAACAAAAAAGGACCGGCGCATTCGCCAGCCCTTCGTCTGTTCCCTTCATTTCCACGCTATTAATATATCATGGGGAAACCGTCATGTGGTGCTCAAGTTAGTGTCAACTTGAATTCACGTTGTGTTCATTTTAATCGAAATGAATAATAGGATTCCGGCAATTTTCCAATGCCCAATCAAACCAGAATTCGTACCAGATTAACCGCGCCAAAGTTGAATCTTCACCCTCGCGCCATCCCGGGACACTGCCTGGATGACCTTCGATCCAACGTTCTTTTGCTAATTTTATCGTTATAAGATCATCTTGTGTTATTGGTACTTGTCCCGGTATGTTCTTTTTATCAATAAGAGTATTGAAAAAAAACTCTTTTAATCCAGTTACCGAACAAAAATAATCCATTTGCTGGTAACTTGGACATGCATAATTCGCTTTGCCCACCAAATCAACAGAATCACCCTCTGTTTCCCAGACTGGAGCTTCATCAACGACTACCCTTTCTACTTCTAAGGCAATATATCTGTGTTTATAATCCGTAGATATTGTTGCCTCGCCGATACCTATGTTATATCCCATTTAATATCCCTCGCTTTAATATTATTCTTAATGTTATCATTAAAACTCCACGTTGTCCTGTTCAAAGAACCCCATGATTTTCAGCGAGTTGGCCATGCTTTCAACACCTTCTAGCAACCTGCGTCGGATAGTGCTGTCGCTGAGACTTCGACGGAAGAAAAGTAATGTCTCTTTATAGGTATAGCTCTGAATGTATCGGTACTCAACCGCTTTACGGGCGTCATCATCCTTAATCAAACTGTGCGCCCGGCGAAGCTGCCTCGTATAAAAGTTATACCTGCTGTAGACCCAACGCTGCTTTTCGATCAGAATCGTGGCATTCGCCGTCTTATCTGCATGCAGATCAGTCTGATCGATGCGGCGAGCTGCTTCGCCATCAATACCTACTTGCTGAAGGTCCTGCTCAAACTGCTCAAAGTCTTTCATAAGTGCAACCATATCTGTATATTTTTCGAGCAGGAACTTCGTCCGCTGGATTTCCTGTTTAGTTGCTTTTGCGAAGAGCTCCCCTTGCTCCCACACCATTGCCATTCCCCTCATTCCCCTTTGTCATATGATATAATGCCAAGAGGAACGATTTACTTAGTGACCCCGCGAGCCCGACCAAGGAATGCGGGGGTGTTTGTATTCTTGTGGGAGAAGAACAGCATTACATCTCTTCCTTTGCAATTTTCATCGTTTCTTGTACCAATTGCTTCGCGTAGTCCCCATTTGGTCTCGGAGCATCCAACACATCGTATATATCCTGTAAATGAAGCAACACACGCTCGTTCGTCCCTGCCTGCTGACGGTCCGATGCTTCCGGGTTAAAACCGAGCAATCGTATCGTATCATCCAGTTCCAAACGCATATCCATGAGCTGCTCTATCGCTGCATTAACATTTGCCAAGGTTCACACCTCCAAAGGGGGAAAACCCCTATAATCTGACTCATACAAGCTCACCTTGGTCTCAACTCCAAAAACTGCAAGTTAGACAGTTCTCCAATTCGATATTCAGCTCGAACCAAATCTAACAAGCCGAGTATTTGGAAGCTATGAGCTATCTTTTTTATCGCTGCCCTTCTGCGTTCAGCAAACGTACTCCCACTAATTGGGTACATGTCGTTCCGGTAACCTTTCCCCATATATGACTGCGCTACAAGGTACCTCGCACCTTTGATATACAAAAGTTCCAAAATGGTTCTCTCGTACGGATTAACTAAGTTGTTAATGGAACTCTGTATAATTTGAGAGAGCGTGTTATACAGGAAGTAAAGCTCTGGGCGCTTATATTTGAGGATCATAGCCTTTGTTTGCTTAACATGACCTTTCTCTCCCTCGTAACTTTTCAGAGAAATGCTGGACTTTACAGCAAATTCATAGTCTCTGACTATTCTTACTATTTGAGGATTTATTGAAAGCAGGTATTCTGTCTTTTTAAATTCTTCAGGTGACACACCAACTCGCTTACCTGCTACGTCCTTGAGGGATCTATCTAATTCTGCAATTCTTATTTGAGCCAAGATCAACCTCCCCCTTTCTCAGCGTGCAATGTGTTTGTACCGAACGCGTAGCCCTTCAAGCGGTATGCTACGGTCATCGACTAAGTAGTAATCATGTCCGTTGTGTTCGATACGCGAGAGCTCCCATCGAACACCGTCGTCATTTTGGTCCAGATACTCAAGTGTTTGTCCAGAAGTGAACTCCCGCCCATGCAAAGCATACCTACCGCCCATATTTTTTGTTAGAACACCCTCGTCCACTACTTCCGCAAAGGCCTGGTCAAGCAATCGTTTAGCATCATCCAAGAGGTCTCCCACCCGGTAAAACATCTTACGAAGGTACTGATCCTCCGGGTTTTCTCTGTTATAATGTGCTGTCCAATTTTCCTCAGCAGTGACAATCATCTGACTAACGCGCTGCATTCGTGGAAGCAACGCCTTCAGTTCTACGGTTAACTTATTTTTCATAGATTCATACATAGATATCGTCCTTTCAGGATAAAATAAGATCATACGTTCCGTTTTATAGGTGCAAGTGGCCACCGTAGCCCGTGAGGGTAGGGGCCACGCTGCTTTATTAAAGGAACGGCTTACGCCGCTCCCCCGTTTCTCATTTGCTTGGCAACCATCTTCTTGTAAGCCGTCCATTTGGTAGTGATCTGGCCACTGGTCAACCCGATGCTTTTAGCAATCTGCATCCATGTCTTGCCTTCTTCGCGACGCTGTTGAAGTAATGTAGGGAAATCAACAGGGATATCGTCGAAGTTAGGACGGACTTTCAGAATGTATTCCTCCAGCTCATCCTTATCGACTGCCGTCTCGGAATCTGTGTCAGTAGCAGGATTTGAGTCATCCTTTGGCTTGTTGTCATCCTCAGATTCATTTTCTTCAGTCTGCTCAGACGAATCAGTATTAGCACCTTCTTGCTCTTCCGGCTGATCGTCATTTTTTTGTTCTTCTTCCTGGCAGTTTACTGGCTCCCCATCTTTCGGCGGTACCGTATTGACTTGGCCTTTGCGCCATTCATCCCACTTTGCAGCCATTGGCGCGACCCGCTTACGGTATTCATCCACCATAACCACAAACACGCCCACACCCATACCAATATCAGCAGCTATTTTCAGATAGGTATCCCCACCGGCCAAGCGCTCTGTAATTTCCAAAAAGTCATACTGCATGTCGTCAAAGCGCGGCGCCAGGCCGCTAAGTATAAAGTCCTGAATAACTTCAAGGTCAATTTGCTCTGGATCAGCTTTAACCTCCACTTTCTCAGGTGGAAGCCCCAAGTCCATAGAAAGTTGCTCCCCTTCTGGCTTCGCTACAGATACCACACCACCATCATCCACGGTGTATTTCGTGATTGGCTTGCCCGTTCTGGCGTTCTTCAAAACTTTGTACGTGACAATCTGTGAATCCAGACCTCCGATAACTTTTAGTTCCAACATGCTTTGAAGCGTATTATATTGGCCGTCTAGCTCAGAAGCTGGGATACTGATGGTAATTTCCGTTTCTTCCGATGACTTGAGATTGATCTTTTTAACCGTACCTTTGAAATTTATATAGCTCATCTTTAAGCCACTCCCTTAATGAAATTTTGATGATAGGCCCAGCAAAGTGCGATAGCGTCTGAAGGATCAAAAAGACGTTCCCTTATGTCCCCGATTTTGTACTTGCCCCGTGGATCGTTTTTCTTGTACAGGACAGGAATGGCGATCTCATCATAGTCGAGGTCGAACAACATCTGCATCTCCATGGCGACTGTCTCTTTATCCGCATTCCCTTTGCCAGTCTGAATTTTGAGCTCCGAAGGACGAATGCCCACAATCGGCTTGTCCAAATGCAGGGCAGCCAAGGAAACAGAAGTATACGCCCCGACAAGTGCTAGTACACTGTTGGCATTTTTAAAGTGAACTGGACGCTCCAGTACAATCAATTCCGGTTCTTCCTGCTCGATCAGTCGGAATGTGTCCTGGTAGATGGCGTCCAAAACACCAGGCATTGCAATTGACGAATAGTCCCTTAATCCAAAGTCTATCGGCTTACCATTTCGCATTGTGGCCCAACCAGCAAAATTTGTGCCGTGGTCAATCCCCATAATCTTCAAAGCTGCTTCCCCCTCTTTTTACGCTTACGTGACTGCTTGACCAGCAACATACTGTGTTCAAGGACAAATACCTCGCCTATCACCCTGCCGCTTCGGTCTCGTACAGTTTGCTTTAACTGAGTTTGATACATCGGGTCCTTTATCTGGCGCTGCATGACCCGTCACCTCCAGCGATAGGCCAGTCACCAAGAATCAGGCGAAATTCGGCCATCCCTTCGATCAGTTCGGTCTGGTCGATGTCCGGCAGCTCCTCGAGTAATTCCGATTTATTCGGAACTTGTCCAGTACTGACAAACCGATGTTTCATGTACTCATAGACGCTCCAGCGCGTCCAGCATGACGGCTGCATCAGGCCCGTACCTTGTAAGGCTGCAATGCTCCATAGTGCTTATTTAGCAGCCACCGCTTCCCTGAGAATTTGTTTAGCAGCACGACCCCATCTGCCGTTTCTCGTTCAGAGAGCCAGTTGTCCAGCGTCACGCCTGGTCTAGCCTTTAACAATCCAATCTTTTGCTTCTTGGTGAGTCGTTTCCCCTGTTTCATGTCCGTTCCTCCCCTAAGCGATTTGTTGTGTGTCTTTCTCAAATTTGAGCTTCACCACTCCAGTAGGACCATTACGTTGTTTTGCGAGGTTGATTTCCAAGATACCCGGGTCTGGTGTGTCAGGGTTGTAGTATTCGTCCCTGTACAGCAGAAGGATATCGTCAGCAACCGCGCTGATTGCCGCGCTGCCTGATAAGTCTGAAACGAATGGTCTTTTATTCTGCCGACTCTCCACATCCTGCTTGACCTGAGATAAGCCGATCAGTGCGCAGTCACAGTCTTTTGCCGCCTTCCGTAGCTTTTGACAAACCCTGTGCAACCCAGAACCGCTGTTGTCGTTTCGTTCGGCAGGCTCAACCACTTCCTGCAGGTAGTCCACAATGACCAAATCAAGCCCTTCTTGCCGCTTCAATCGGCGCATTTCGGAACAAATGTACTCCGCAGTCACGCCACGGCTATCGTCGATATGAATTTTTCGCAGAAACTCCATCTGCATAGAAATACGCTCGATTTGTTCCGGCTTCAGATGCCCTGAACGTATAGCCTGCAGAGGAATACTGCACAGATTAGCGATCATCCGGTTATAAATCTGCGCCTTAGACATTTCCAGGCTAAAGTCCGCCACCTTATGCCCCCGCTGGGTAGCCCGCATCTTAATTTCATTGGCAACGGCTGACTTACCCATGCTAGTGCGGGCTCCGATGACAACCAGGTTAGTACGCTGGAACCCTAGCGTCAGTCGGTCCAATGCTGACCAGCCTGTCATAATGCCAAGCGCTCGGGAAGGGTCTTGCGTTTTAAGTACCAAGTCCTCATACCACTGGATGATGTCGTCAACCACCGTATCCTTTTGCAATGCTTTAGGACGAATATCCAGTGAACGCTGTTCAAATTCATCCAGTAATTCCTCAAACCCGCCTGATGACAAATCCAAAAATTTATCGCGGTATTCACCGACCAAATCCAGCGCTTTACGACGAGCATCAGTTTCGATGAGCTGCCTGATATTCTGCTCCAGCATTGAAACTGCAACGGCAGAGCTGGCCAGTTTAGACAGGTAAGAAACTCCACCCACCTTTTCAAGATGCTTTTCGAATACCGTCACCAACATAGTCATGGATAGTTCCTGTTCAGTCCGATGTAGTTCTAGTATCATTTTCAGCAGATTGCGATGCCAAGGTTGCGTAAATAAGCTTGGTTCTAGTGTTACGGCGACTTCCCCAACAAGGGAGGGGTCTCGAAAAAAGGAACCTAATATTTCAGCCTCAAGTAACTCCGTATTCAGCAAGTCGCTGCTCATCTGCCTTTCTCATCAAGATCGTAATGGGGTCGTCTTCCCGAATTTCTGCTTCCGCCGGTGAAGCCCGATCCATTCGGCGTTCCGTTTCCGGTCCCCCGCGTTTACGGTATCCTTCCAGCGTGCCACGTACATAAGCCAAGCTCTTTTTCTTCTGTCGAACGGCTTCCCTCATGGCTTTCAGAAGCCATTCTCCACCGTAATCGTCGAAAAGGGCTCCCAAGTCTTCGGTTTCAAACGGGGTGACTTTCCCTGTATCTGCAAAATTGTTTTCGTAAGCGCGGTAGATATAGCCAAAGGAATGATCCGAAGGAAGCCCTCGTCCCCCACCCCTTTGCTCTATATCTAATTCCTGTACAGTATCTAAAGATGTAGTAGTGGTTTTTTTAATAATTGCTTTAAATATTGTTTTAGAGAGCCGAAATCCCTTGGTATGACAGGAAAAATCACGTTTCACAGTTACCTTTTTAGTAACTGGCGAGTTACCTTTTTGGTAACTGAACAGTTGCCTTTTGTGTAACTGAGTTACCTTTTTAGTAACTCGGATCGGTTGCTTTTTTGGTAACTCAGTTACTTTTTTAGTAACTGGTTTGCCGAGATTTGGGGTAGGAGTTTCAATGTTAATTTTGATTAAATCGTTCATCATTTTGGGGTCATATCGCTCCACCACATCGACAGTCCACATGTCATAGTGCTTATTGATCTGGAACACATTCATGTGCTCGTCCCAAAACAGCACATGATTTTCAACCAGCTTTTTTAGTTCCTTTTTGATATGTTCCTTACGAACGCCACATAGCTCAAAATGTTTAAGCATAGGAATTTTGGCCGATGGCTTCCCGCATCCCCAGCTCAGCGTGAGGACAAAATCAATAATATCCCGCTGCCGCTGAGTAAACTTCCGCCGGATCAGCTCTCGATGTATTTCATGTGATATGCGTATATGTGCGTCCGTAGGCTGAGGATTTACATTGGAGTCCACCGGCTTCACCACCTAATCTCTTGCGATTTTTATATAAATACCGTTCGCTTCTTCACACTGCCCAGAATCATTTACACACTCTGCCCCCTGTCATCACGTAAGAATATATAGGGATACTTCGCACGAACCACTGTCCAGCTTGGATAGCCCCGCGCGAAGTATTCTCGCACCTCGCGCTTAAAGGCTACAGGATCGGACTCTTTAATCCGCCAAATGTGTTCACCGATCATGCTGCGTAACAGCGGCTTGCCAGTAATCTCATCTATAGAACTCATTCAAATTCCATTTCGTCCTGACCTGATCCATCAGCAGGCTGCTGCGAATCAGTGTTATTTGGCTGAGCTGCATCACCTGTCTGAGGTGTTTCGCCGTCTTTAGGTTCGGCTGGCATATCAAAGACAAAAGGTTCATCGTTTGGAGTGATATCTTTACGCACCGTTTCATCCTGAGTAACCGCAGAAGCAATCTCCACGCTGATGGGTAGCCACTTCCACCCGGAACGTACAACTGTCTTCTTGCACATTTCGGTATAGTCAGTCACCCAAGGCCCTTTACTGGATGCCTTGGAACGCTTCTTATGTTCCTCAATCTCGCTGATCGGCATGTAATGGATAAAATGACCGCCGTCATTAAACTTGGCAACCATATAAGCCCCAATGATCTTCCCTGACTCGGCAGGTTGAGCGTCCTTACGCAAAAACCAAGGAACGTGCTGCAATTTTTCCTCCAGCCCATATGTCAGCTCAATGAAATCATTTTCATAGACTTCGTGGGCGGCAATAGACTTGATGTTTCCAGACCGTCGTGCTAGATCAATCATGCCCTTGTAGCCAATGATGAATGTGGCTTCTGTACCGTATGGGATGATGTAGCAATGACCGATCAGGCCTGGTTCCAGACCAAGCTGCGCGGCTTGCATGACCGCCCCCATGAGTGACGGCATAGAGCATTCCAGTAGCTTCGGATTCGTACGAATCGTCGTCAGGGCAATACGGCTGAGCCGATCAATGCTCATATGCTTCGGCATAGCCTCCGCAATCTGATGTTTCATCTTATTCATATAGGCTGCAATAGTTTGAGAAGGTGTAGGAGCTGGGGCTTTGTTTGCTCCAGCCGCCTTGTCTTGCAGCTTCTTCTCCAATTGATTGCCGGCACTGCGTTGTCCTGCCATAACTGCCTCCTTACTTCACCAAAAAACGTCTTGATGACGTGGTGTTTGCGTATTTTTCAAAGATGTGTGGCTGTTCTTGCTTTAAGCGCTTAGTGTCTAGGCGCGTTGTTTGACTGGACTTCCAAGTCACCAAAGGTTCTCCGTTATACGTAGCAACCTCATTTTCACCGATAGTTGCCTTCAGCTCATTTTCCAATCGCTTGACCTGTTCTTCAGCCACTTTCGCGTCTTCTTTGGCAGCAATAAGCTTGTCCACCAGCAATGCCTGATCTTTCTCCAGCGTAATTTCTGTCGCTGGCCGAGAAGCAGGATACAAGCGATTCAGCAGCTCAGTCGAAGCAGCGCTACCGTCTACCATTGGTGGAACCCGTGGAATTACATGCTTGTTCCAAAACTCGTCTTCGATTTGGATAAGGGACTCAATGATACCTTCGTTTCGCTCGACCAGCTTGTATTGGAATTTCTGACCACCTATTAAAACAGCGAAGTAACCATAATCCACACCAAGCACAGCCATGTAATGTTGGAGCTGAATGGCGTATTCGTCAGGAACCTGATCGTCGGCCCATTCGCTCAGCTTATAGGCGCTGGCCGTTTTACATTCCAGGATGCCAAGTCCTCGACCACCCTTGTCTAAAATCAGGCGGTCCACGTTACCCAACATAAATTTATGTGTAGGATGCTGATACATCTTATTGCTGCGTTGCACACGTAAACCTGTTTGATTCATAAACTCACGGGCGACTAAATCTTCTAACTGGTTGCCCCAGTAAGCTGCTTCGCCTGGTTCGTCTGGTACAATCTGATCCGTTTTTTCTAAAAAGACACCAACGGGTGACTTGTATCGGTTCAGCCCAACGACAGCAGAGGCATCAGAACCACCGATGCCGCGTTTACGCAATTTCAACCATTCGTCACGTTCAATACCTTTTGTAATAGCAGCTACATTCATAGCCATATACATATCGCTCCCTCTTGTTAGGAACGGCCACCCATGATAAGATGGCCGTATTCACATATTTAGTTTTCAAAAGATCAGTGATAGCCCGTTGCCGCGGGCTATTTTTTTATAATGAAAAAGCTAACTCGTTTCGGTACAACTTCGCTATTCGCTATCTTGAGGCCAGTATCAATGATGCTTTTGAACTGCTCTGTGACTTCTCTTTGTCCCACTGTCTTGATTTTCAGCGCAGTATAAAGCCCCACATTTAACGCGATAGCTTCTAAAAACTCATTAACATCCACAGATTCGTCGGTGCTAATTTTTGCAAAAAACTCCACCACTTTTTTATGAGTTGCGTTCATGCCGATTCTCCTTCCATGATTTCATCATGTTCTACGATCTGCCGATACTCGACGATCACTGGTGCATTCTCGATGCTGACAATGAGCTCATCATTTTCATCTAAAACATGGAATTCAGAATGGACATTATTTTCATATTCCGTACCGACTTGCTTAATCTCAATGACTTCGCTGCCATTTAGCTCCGTTCCAATTTCAAAAATCCTTGTTGGATTAGAGACAACGGTCAAACGTTGAATAACTTGCACAAAGTTTCCTCCTTCCGTATGTAATTTCAAGCAGACTGGATTCGAACCAGCAGTCAGGCGCGCTCCGTCGTTTTCCGCCTGATATTCTCACCATCGCGTGTACACGTACCATCGTGCCGCTGCTTTATGATGCGTCAGCCGCATCTTCCGACGCCGAACGGGAGTTGGTTATGTTACCGTCCGATGCCGGAAGACAAGGCCGACATGGCCTGTCCGTTATATCACTGGCGACATATTTCCGAAAAACTCCAGCCGCTCTTCTGCTGGCAGAAGATTTAGGCTCAGCAAGGCGTTACTCCATTGAAAGTAGGCTTCGTCCCGCTCCTGTAGTAGCTCCTGAAATTCAGATGAAAGAGCTGAACCGCCCGCTTGCAGAAAAGCATATATTGCATCCGTATTGGCTTGCGTCCCTGCCTTCTTATCCAGAAAGTTTTGAATGAGGCGTTCCTTTAACTGCTGCATCACGCCCCCTCACCCTTGCTTTCTCTCGCAGAAGGAGATAGAATAAGCAACACAAGAGACTTTAATCGAGTTCTCAAACCAAGCGTTCGGCCCGCCAGCCGAGCGTTTTTCTTTTGTTCTTGAAAAGATAAGTGAAGATTCATCATGAATACTGCTTGAGCAATACTTTTTTGACGGTGACTCTCAGAAACGATTTCCGGATTTTGCAGCATCATGTTTAAATTGTGCTCTGCGTTTGCTGCAACAAATTTGGCTTCATCCTCTAATCTCTCGATTTCCATTTCTGCTCCCTCATTTCATATATTTTTTTGCCTTCAGGTCAGCTCTGTGTTCCTTCCAAGCACCCAACCAGGAAAAAGAATACTCTTTACATAACACTGCCGCGAAATGCGTAAGAGCAGTAATAGCTTCAACCGTCTCCATCAGTAGACGTTTCATGTTCTGGCGCTCAGAATCAGTAAGTTGGTCAGCCGTTTTGCTAATTGGAACCTCAGCAGACAGAACAAGAACTTCCCTCATTTCTTCCACCGTTTTAAACAGCACGCTTGCCCTATGTAGGTCTACATTGTCCAGCCAAGGAGCAAAGGCACCGCCTGTAACTTCCCCGGCTGCTGCAATGAAGAGTTGACCGTCGTCGTAATGTTCGGTAGTGCTACGCATCAATTCTTTAGAGGGTTTACGGGAACCATTCGCAATCTTCCCGATCAACGAAGCATCAACGTGAGCCACACGCCCAGCAGCGTTACGCGTCTCACCTTTCTTTTTTAAAAGGTCTTGTAACGCTGGTCCGAATTGTCCGATTGACACGTTCAAATCCTCTCCTTTGTCCGATTTTGATATTTAATGCGGACAGAGGGCTGATGTAGTATTAAGTTGTAAGTTCTTCCCCCATATCCCCTCAACCCGCTGGAGCCGGTACAGCCCGGCGGGTTTCTTCATTTGCTTAAGCAACGCTTCCTGTACGCTCCCAATAACCTTTGGCGTTATCCCGAATCCATTCAGTATGTTCGTTAATCCAAACCATCAGTGCATGAAGCGGAACTCTTGGGTGACCAAATTCTCTAATGACTGGAAAGTCTTCTCTATTAAGAAGTTCACTCGCCTTCGTACTACCAATTCCGAGAAATTCCATCAACTGCTTCTTAGTCATCAGCGGCGGCAACTGATTTGGTGTATACTGCTTCATTGCCTTTGAAACAGCAGCGTCGATAATTGATTTAAGCTGGTCAGTGTCAAACTCCACTTTTAGCATCAGATGACCTCCTTCTTATCAGGTCTGTTCAAGCGCTTCAGCACCTCAGGTGGAATTTTTTCAAGATAAGCTGCTGCCTTTAATTCGATAGGATCAATATTTAGAACGTTAGCTAGTGCATCATTAAGCTTGTCTGAAGCAGGTGAAGTTTTTCCATTTTGCAGCTTGCTTAGGTAATGCTTCGTGAGTTCGTTGCCAGTGATATCTCCAATGAGAGTGCATATTTTATTCAACTTTAAGCCACTACTTTTAATAGAATTTGCCAACAAATCAGAATATTTCTTCACTTCTATCACCCCTTGATAATTTGTGACTTTAAAAATCAATATTATGTGATTTATATTATCACATTGATTATAAATGTCAACAACTAATGATATAAAATTATCAACGATGTATGTGTTGATAATTTTTTGTCAACTATGAGATAATCGAAATGAAACACGAAGGAGTTGTTAAGAAAAAATGAAGTATTCTGATCTGTTGAAGGGGTATATTAAAAATTCGAGGCTTACTCTCGAAGAAATATGCAAGCAATTAGAACAAGAAGGGCTTTCGATGAGTCGAGAACACCTCAGCCGGTTGCAAAATGGAAAAACCCCCCCTACTTCAGATGAACTCAATAGAGCACTCGCGAAGATAACGGGAGGGAATGCTGAAGAACTAATTATGGCCTCTTTTATTGAAAAGGCTCCTCCTGAAGTAAAAAAACTACTTGAAGAAGGAAGCAAACAACGAGAAGCGTCTCAATTAATAAGAAAACTAAATGACTATATAGACTATTACCTTAATTTCGGTACGATCAGTGATGATATCTTAGGTTCCATCCATGAAATTGTAGGCGATATGAAAGAATTTGATATTGACTTCTATATGTTAAAGAAAGACCCTGTCAGCTCATATAAGTCCATTATTGTTAAACTAACAATTTATTTGTTAACGCAAGATCAGCAGCCAGAAAAAAACAATAAAGACCCTAAAACCATGGATGAAGTAATGAAGAGTTTCATGGATGATATATACGAAAGGTCGGAGATTTATAGAGCGGCTCACAATGGAATGCTGCTACTATCTCAAAATGAAACTGATGGAACCATAAAATCTATAGGCAATGATATAGATAAACAGACAAAAGACAAATTGTCTTTCTTTACCGAATTAGAGTCAGACCTCGGACTTGATTTGACTGATCCTAATGTTCAAAAAAAGCTCAAGAGAGCAGCTAAAATCATCTTCTCCGACGAAGATTGATTCTATTTTTGGCAACAGAACAGCCAATTCTTCTTCTTTAAAATTTAGTTTTTTCTTCAATTTCATTAGTTTGATTTCGTTCATAGATGCCACTTCCGTATCTAATTTTTTTGTCCTCTAATTAACTAATCGATTAGATAATGACAACCCTATAAAATAACTCTGCGAGGCATGATCATGGCCATAAAACCTGGTCGTTGCCTGCTGAAACAAAGGTTGCGCGAAATACGAAAAGATCAGCAATGGTTGAGTGACACTACTGGGATTACCAAGTCTCAGATCTCTGAATACGCCAACAATAGGCGGCTGATGTCCCTGACAACTGCTATGAATATTGCTGCAGCAATCGGCTGTCACATTGATGATCTTTATGAGCGAATCGAACTCAGCAGCACTGAGTGACACTATGTCACTCCGACCGGGTAAAAGTTCGCTGTTTAGCGAACTCCCCTTGCCGATCTTCCCCTCAGGTTCATTTAAAGCCACTGATTGTCGAATTTTAAGACATTATGTTGTACAAACGTTTGTAGAATTAACTTTAACATGGCTGGATGGTCGGAGTCTGTCGAAATATAGCACCGATCAGGCTAATTTATGGGGGGTTAAACCATGTTTAAGGGGGATTGACAAGCCTATAGTTTTGTTCTTATTCGTACAAAACTCCCATCATCGAAGAATACTTTACTGCCACGATCATCCGTTTCAGTTCGTTTAATCATGTTCTCGTTCACAACCGTTGAGCGATCATATGATTTGAAGCCATACTTTGCATATGCCTTCGAAATGTCCTTTAATGTTCTCAAACCTATGTACGAACCCGTTGAGGTATGGTAGGCAGGACAGGACTCCTTGCTCCTAGTTGGCTGCCACAAGTCAATGTAATTTACATCGTACAGGGAAATTTCGACAAAATCCGAGTCACTCCCGTCACGATCATGAATTTTTACGCACGTTACTATCACGCTGACTACTCCTGTTGTTTTTTACTTTATGATAGAACAGCATGTAACAACCTACAAAGTATTGTATAATTAAATTCATTATTCGATAATAGTTTTAGCAAGACGAAATGAGCAACTCCCTCAACCGATGGGGTCACATGAAGGATGAAACGAATAATGGCATTCATTTTTGTTGTCAGTTTTACTGCTTTCGTTATGTTCTTGATTTGGGGTATAGTCTCTAAGATCCAAAAGAAGAAATCAAGGTGGAAACTCCTCGCCTCATTATTAAGCTTAGTAGTATTGTTTATTGTTACACCGAGCAAAGAAGGTGAAGTAACTTCTACACCAGCGAACAATCAAATTACAGAACAAGAAACAGAGGTAACAAATGCATCAGAAGTAAAAACTAATTCTTCCGAATCAATAAATTCTTTGAGCGGGTTAGACATTACAGCCCAAGAATTTCTGAATAAATTCAACTCTGTAGCTAAATATGAAAACTTAGATTATGAAATTAATCAATTTCGCATTGAGAATGGTCAGGCTAATATTGATATGTTTAAGTATCAGTTCACTGATCGTGTTGGTATCATGGGCGCAGTTAGTAAGGAGAACAAAAAGCTATCATTTATCGAGGCTTTAATGGTACCAGGGAAAAATGGGGATGGTTTAGATGACTTTTCAAATGTAATGGGCATTGTAACTATTCTTACAAATCAGAATTTAACTCGAGACGAAGTAGTAGACATCAATTCAGATTTGATAAGTTCTCTTTCTAATAAAACTTCCGAAGACCAGAAGAAAATTACAAAGAATAATATTGAGTATAAAATTATGATGACCAATTATGGAATTATTTTTAGAGCAAGCAGAGCTGAGTAATTCTCAAACGTTTTAAGTTTTGGTACAATAACATTAATTTCAAATCATTCACAGCTAAAGCCCTTCTGGGCTTTTCTTTTCACCATTAAAGCGAACATTTGTACCTATATAAGGAGACAGAATGTATGGCATCTTTCACTAAAATTAAAGCAAACAGCAAACAAGAATAATGAGCAATGAGCAAATTTATTCAGGACTCAGAAAAGAATACCCTATTTTCGTGAAGGTTTACATGCAACTAGGTCAGCCTTAAAAATTTCTGCTTCGCTGTATCAACCCAAATCAATACAGACATCATTTGAAACAGAACGATTACCACTACAGCTACGAAATCAAGTGAATCAAGACAATTGCAAGAGGTGATTTCATTGGCATATTTCTACAAAGTTGCATCTAACAATAAACAAGGCTATAAATGGGTCTGTGTGGGTGATGCCCCTCCTGATCCTTCCACAGGGAAAAGAAAACAAATTTCCCGACGAGCGGATACAAAAAAGGAAGCAGAAAAGCGTGTTAACAAGGTTATTTCTGATATTACATCTTATGGAGTTGATGCACAGAAAAATAAAAAGCTTACTTTTGCAATGGTAGCAGCTGAATGGCTATCTATTTATTCAAAAAGGAAAGTAAAGCAACGTACAATTGATCAAAGAGTAACTACTATTAATTCAATCTGTAAGTACCTTGGACAGGTAAGGATAGATAAAGTTACACATCAACAGTATCAAAACATGCTTATCGATTACGACAATAAAGGATATTCAACAAGTGCAATTATTACTATGAACAGTGTAGCCAATATGATTTTTAAGTACGCAATAAAAAATAAATACAGACTTGATAATCCTTGCTTCGGAGTAGTAGTTCCTAAAAAAGTTAGAACTGTTGAAGAAATAGAGAACGATGTTATTGCAGAGAAATACTTCGAAAAGAATGAATTGATAGAATTTTTAGAAGCAACCAAAAAATATGGACAGTATCAAGATATTGAAATGTTCTACTTGTTGACTTTTTCAGGAATAAGACCTGGAGAAATTTGTGCCCTGAAGTGGACAGACGTTGATTTTGCAACAAATGAAATTCGAATTACAAAAACCATCTATAGTAGGAATGACAATCGGGGGACGTATATTTTAACGCCACCAAAAACAGTGGGTTCCATAAGAACTATTGACATTGATATTAACATCATGAAATTATTAGAGGAACATAGAGAATTTCAAAAAAAGACAACAAGGACAACAAATTACCAAGATCAGAACTTTGTTTTTTGTAGGATCGATGGCTCTCCTTTTTTCCCAAAAATCTTACTTGGCCGTATGAAAAAAATTCTTGTAAATACATCTATATCGAAACCTGCTACTCCACATATTTTTCGCCATACTCACATCAGTATGCTAGCAGAAGCGGGTGCTGATCTTAAATCAACAATGAGTAGAGTCGGACATACAAATGCAAAGACAACTCTACAGGTATACACTCACGTTACAAATAAAATGAAAAGAGATACATCAAGTAAAATTAAAATACATTATGCAGACATACTAAGTTCAACAGAATTGCAAGAAAAGTGATTTTTTTTGTGATTTCAATGAATCTCATCCCTTATATCCCTTACGGTATAAGGGATTTTCAACGTATAACCTTTATAATGCTGATATTTCTTTAGCAAGCAAGAGGTTTCATACAACATCAAAATCACTAACCTACCACGCTTTGAGCAACATTTTAATTCGCACAAATTCATTCTCTTTCATAAAAAGCGTGATTTTTTTGTGATTTTTTATGTGCAGTAAATGCCTAAATATCCGCATCTAAATGCGTGTATTTGTTATGTACTAACAACAAATAGCTCCATCAGCAATTTGCCAATGGAGCTCATTTTAATATTCACTTACTTCAAATGTCAGCACACGTTCAAACAAGATATAGTCTTTACGACTTTTGAATGGCCCTTTGTTGTTGTCGTGTTTATTAATGGCGTATGAAGCCGATCCAGAACCAGCCTGCTTACCTTCGTACCAGGCAATAAAGTCATTGACCTCTTTCATGCTAAGGTCGAATTCTTTTTCCAAGCCAGTTGTCATGGTGACTACTAGAATTGCACGGTCCCCAGTTGGTTGAGATGGATCGGTTGGTTCGGGAGTTGGTGTCGGCTCAGGTGTGGAACTGTCAATCTTTCCGAATATTTCTATAGTATTAACCGGAGAATTAGATAATGTACTCTGACTTCCTCCGATAACGTAAATCTGTCCGCCTAATGTTATAGCCCCTGCCCCGCTTCTGGCTTGCTTTAAACTAGCCTCAGGAGACCATTTATTCTGTCCAAAATCAAAGGATTCTACTGTACTAAGTTCATAACTACGTCCACCTGCTTCAGTTTTCCCAGCAATAGCAAAAATTTTATTGGAATAGATGACAGCCTGGGCCCCTCCACGTGCTGTTAAAAGATTGGGTTTGTTTGACCAATTATCGCTGTCGGGATCATATTCAAGAAATGTATTTAGTGAAACATTTGAACTATTATCAATATGTCTACCTGCTACAAGATAGATTTTGTCCTTATGTAAAACTGCAGAGGAACCATGAATTGTATTCGGCATAGGTTTCTTTGTTGACCAGCTGTCGGAAGCTGGATCGTATACTTGGACAGTAGCAACTGAAAGTGTATTTGTTGTCATCCCACCAAACACATAAATCTTTCCCTTATATAAAACACTTGTCAACGAACCTAAAGCCTGCGGCATGGCTTTTTTAACGCTCCATGTATCTGTCTGGGTATTGTAAACTTCAACATTATTTACTGAGGAGCCTCCTGTCCAGCTAAAAGCATTACCTGTATAGCCACCGAAAACATAAATATCATTTCCATAAACAACGGAAGTTGCTGCAGCACGAGCCGTAGGCATGTTACTTCCTGAGGCCCATATATTATTTTTCGGATCATAAATTTGTACATCCTTATAAGGGTTTGATCCTGAAGAACCACCGAATATATATATCTTACCGTTCAATTCAGAAACAGCACTTACCGCCTTAGGATTTTCTATAGTCGTTTTAATCGACCATTCATCGCTTACAGCTTCTGCTTTTACCTCTATAGCTGGCATATTCATGAACACTACAACTACAATTAAAATACTCCATATTGCTTTAATTTTACTTATCACTCGATCTCCTCCTAACAATATATTGAACTATTACGAAGGTAAATCATTCTTAAAAGTCTGTCTAAACATAAACTTGCTGATCTATAAATATAATCTAAATATTTGCATATTTATTTTTAATTGGGTATGAAAAAGGACTCTATCAGCCAATATCCTGTAGAGTCCCTCACCCTTATTTCACTATGAATCTTACCTTTGTTCCATCAGCATACTTATCTAACTGATGACTTACCCATGATCCTGCTCCCCGGTTATCACTAGGGGTTATGTATCGAATATCAGCGTCCGCCCCGCCTTCAGCGCACATTGCCATTGGCCACTCATCACGGTCATATCCTTTTTTCGTCGGATAGCCCTTGAGCGACTCCTTCCTATTTTCCTCTGCTCCATCCCTGTCAATCGTGCATACTGCGGAATGTCCGGCTGCAATGGCATCTCTAATATGTGCCCCTGTTTCAGGGTAGCGTGAGCTTGGGAACTCCAGCGTATACCCAGCTGCTTGTTGACTGATTGCTGCCGGCTCGGCATAGACACCTTGTACGGAAAAAATAGCTGTCAACAAAAATACGATTAATCCTTTTGCAATTCCTTTTATCATACGACACCTCCATAGTATTTAAATCTTCTCTATACTAATTGGAGAGTCATGTCGAAGTATCGCATAGCTTGTCACAAAACAAAAAAAGACTCGCCAGTTACCCAGCAGAGTCTTTTACATCTACTCTAAATTCAAACTGCTTACGAAAAAAGTAAGATCCGTTGATCTTGATTGACTCCGGTGTATACTTCTCGACAGATCCTCCGTAATCTATAATTTCCACCATATTCTCATCTATTGGAGAAACTATATATACGCGGGAACCAGACAAAGCAGCGATCAAAAAATCAGTGTCAGTATGTAATATTTTATGCAAGTAATACACTCTCCAATTTCGAAACTATTTTATGCAATATATTCGAGATTTCTTACCCATTGCCGTTGGAACCATTAAAATTAAACATGGACTTAGCTGCAATCACTAATTTATTTAGGAATGATAATAAAAACTCTGTACTAAACCCACATACGAAAAACAAAAAATTCAAACCATTAATTCCTTCTAAACCATCATTATTATACTTAAATACACATATAAAAATTACTGGAAACATTATTGCCAAGAGATTTCTGTATGAAGTATCGAAAGCAGTATTAATATTTTTATTAAATTCCGAAATAAGAGTATACGTCATTCCGCCAATAGCTCCGACAGTTATAAACAAGATAAATTTGATCGGGAGATTATTTAAAAGACGTATATCATGATTGAGTAAATTTAATAGCGTGATCATAAATCCGTATAAAAATATCAACCCTATCCATGAATAAATAAAAACCTTCTTCCCTTTATTAATACGTTTAACGATTTTTCTTCTTAAATCCACGATTTCATATTGCTTACTTAGCAAAATTGAAGAACTCAAACTATTTTCTATAAGCACCTCCTCTATATCTCTACATTCAACAAGAAATCCTTCAACATTGAACTCTTTTTTTCAAGTTCAATCCTTATCTCTTTAATTTGAGATAATAAGTCATCTTGAGATAAATGGGTCAACTCTAAAACCTCCCTACCTTTTACTTATATTACCTTCTTAGATTATTACAACATTGAGTGAATTAGTCAACAAGAACTATTACTATAGAACCATTTGCTTTCAAAAAATTTATCAACCATTTTCTATATAGATAACTCCATCTCCTTTACCTTATTTAATTACCAGATATCACTAAAAAGGCGTCTTCTCTAGAAAGAGAAAACGCCTTTTTAGTGCACTACTTTATTTAGCACTTATCGCCTCCCAATTAAGGGAAGGCGACTAGTACTCTGTTAATTTAGAAAAGCAAAACTCAAAATTTATCGTTATTAAAAATTATTTCAGTCCATTACAATATGTTACTAGCCAACTACTTAAAAAGAATCAGTATTAGCAAAACCAAAATTATCAACTTACACATTCCAAAAGTTGTTCTTACCATTTTAAAAATAAATTCTTCAGTAAATTTCATCATTATCTGACCCCTTAACCAAGATCAGAGGCCTAGTCGCAATTCCAACTACAATATACCATAAATTTCAAAGAGAAGCTATACTCTGATGCACTTTTACCTGACTTAACGTAACTGTAACTGTTCTACATCCGACTTTAACACTTTATATGTATGGTTCATGCTGATCACCTCAGTAATTCATTCGGTGAATGGTGTGGTAATTCCTTCAATAAAAAATCCCCACCCACCAGTTAAGGTTAGCAGGGATTTGCTTTGCTTACGTTTAAGCACCTCCATGTGTTGCAAAGATTTGAAATCCTTCATTATGGTTATCCAGATAAATAGGTACAGTTAAAGTAAACAAAAAACTACTCGCAACGATCAACATTACCACTTTTTTCAACATTGTTTAACCACACCTTTTCAATGAGATTGTAAAACTCTGTTTTAGTTTCAGGAACCGCATGGGCTTTGAAACGCACAAACAACCCCATACAATTTATAAAATATGTCTCATTATTTAGTATATGCGCTTTTACCATTGCACAAAACAAATGATTAAAGCCATCATTGTACATCCCATGATTTAAATAATAATAAGCCAATTCATATCCACACCGTGCCGAGTAGTCTGGTATCACTTGCTGGGTATACATATCATCTGATGATGGTCGCTGAGAAAAAGATGCAATCTCAGTTTCAAATCGTTTAAGTATATCATTTAAATCCAGCTTATAACGGTTAGCTGCTATCATAATGTTAAGTAGTTGAGTGATCCTATCTTCTTGGATTGTATCTGACGATTCATCAATATAGTTTAGATATTCATGAAGCACACTTACATCACCACATAAAAGCCTATATGCAAGTATATTAGCTTGTGACCAGTGTTTAAACAAACCGATCCAGTGTTGGGTATCCTCGTCGGTCTCTCTAACCCAATCTAAATCAGCATAGGCATATGTATAATGTAATGCCTGCTTATAATCCCCCAGCTCTTCACATGCATTGGCACACAGCAAATCTGCATAAGCGATGTACACAAATAAGGGACGGCTTAGCTTATTAGTAGATTCAGTATGTTCTCGGCCGTTCTGTTGATGTTTCAAAGTATATTGGATTTCCGCTTTATCTCTCATTTTCCTTGCCATTTCTTCTACCTTGTCCCACTTACGCAATGAACGATACACATTAGCCAAGTCCTTCAATGCGTCTAGCTGGTCTAGTTCATCAAGGCGTTCGACAAAAGCTTCAAACACCGCTGCTGTCCCTATGTTACGGCTTTGATCGTCTCCAATCTGAATCGTGAATATGCGATATTGGCAGATGGCTAGGCGTTCAGAATGTTGATATTTCTCCGCTTCAGCTACCCCCTCATAGAGCAGCAATGCAACCTCATGCCGTCCCTGTGCAAATAGGGTTTCCGCAATCTCAAATAGCTTGGGTGAATACAGTAGATTGTCCATGATGGCTCCCACCACTCGACGGATTGCATCCAACTTGTCCAACTCCGCACAGCGAAACAAAAATGGCTCGATTCGTCTCATATTCGGAGGATGGTCGATGATGTAGTTTTCTATGAACAAGTCATAAAAGTGACCTTCCGGTAAACCCATAGCCTCAGTAATTCGATCCAGTTGGTTCACAGACAAAGGCTTGTTTCCTGTCACGATAGCACTTACTGCTCCCCTATTCATATCCGCAATATGACCAAATTGTGTTAAACTCAATCCTTCTTGTTGTAGGTATCTGTCTAATTCTGCTCGAATCGTAGGTGTATGCTTCATGCCATAGCCACCCTTCGCATAGAAATTCCAGTATTTTATAATCATTTACTATTTTTGTCCAGTAATTAACAATTGTCAATATCTTTTTTTGCGAATCATGTGGAAAAGCCACGTTTGTCATAAGGGCACCCCATGCCCATCAAGTAAGACTATTTAAATAGGAATTGCTGTCTAACTTTACGCTAACCACATCTTAATTAAGGCTGTACGCGATCCTTGTTCTGAAAATTTGGCATACCAAAGAAGCGTCCAGACTAGGACGTTTTTTTTGCATGTTATGCAGCTTTTCTTGTGCTCCTGCTTCGTTCGTAAATGACACCGAGAATATCGAAGACTGCTTTCTTCTCGTACCGGTGAGATTTTCGCCCGTTCTTTTCTAGAAGCGCATACAACCGAAGCAAAATTCGGGTGATGTTTTCAGCATCTTTTTGTATAGCTTCATACAAGAGGGATAGATATCTTTTATCATGTACACAGCCTTATATTCGCTCAGCTCTTTTTTCTTTTTCCGCAGAAGCAGTTCCCGCATTTGAAACATCGTGGAAGAACAGAGAGTCTTGACAAATCGTGCACGATGCACCAAAATATAAATTGTGCACGATGCACTAAGTATAAGAGCTTAAGAAGATATACAGGTTCACAAAAAGATCCTTTTGTTTGAAATTTTTCAAAATAGTATAAGTCAAAAATATAGTGAGGTAACATGATATGAAAACTCCAAAAATTGTAACAATTAAAGAGCAAGTGTACGAAATAATTAAAAATAGGATTTTGACTCAGGAATATCAATTTGGCGAAAAAATCAATATTGGTTCATTAAGTAAAGAACTTGGTATCAGTAATTCTCCAATACGAGAGGCATTGAGCCAGTTAGGACAGGAAGGCCTTGTTGTATCTACACCTAACAGTGGCTTACGTGTAGTAAATATGTCAAAAAGAGATTTATTTGAACAGGCACAAATGGTTTATTTTTGGATGACTGGCTCCTATAGATATTGTGCTGAAAATGATAAGACAGAACAGTTGGTTAGAGACCTTGAAGAATGTCTAAAAAAACAGAAAAAATATTATGAAGAGAAAAATCATTATAAATTCATCTATTATTCCGACTACTTTGACCGATGCATTTTAGCTACGACAGGAAATAGTCGATTGCTAAAACAATTCGATGCTATTTTCCCCTTGTTCTTTCTAGCTTCAGGGTCATATCTTCAAGAAAGTGAAAAAGAATGGCATCTTAGCATTCAAGAGCATGAGAAAATTTTGTTAGCAATAAAAGAAAAAAAACATGATGAAGTTCAAGAGGCAATTAAGGTGCATTATTTTAAGCCTAGCTGGACTTTAGATATATAAGGAAAAGTATTGGAGATTTTGAGAACTATACTTAAAAGGGTTAAAAACTTCATAAAAAATTGAAAATTAATCCTGATATTTATAAAGTAAGGTGGTTTGTATATCTATGAAATTTAAACAATCTAATGAACAATCTAATGAACAATCAGTTGGGGTTATATCAGGAGCGAGTGCTTACATTTTATGGGGAATCTTGCCTGTTTATTGGAATCTTATTGGTTCAGTTTCTGCTAAGGAAATTCTTGCTCACCGAATTGTTTGGTCTTTTGTCTTTATGATTCTTGTCTTAGTTTTTATGGGGAAGTTAAAACAATTTTTTATTGAACTGTGCACACTGTTTAAAGAACCAAAGAAATTGTTTGTTATTTTCGCTGCTTCCGTTGTAATAACTATGAATTGGTACACTTATATTTGGGCTGTAAGTAATAACCATCTCGTTGAGGCAAGCTTGGGCTATTATATTACTCCTTTGGTAAGTATTTTGCTTGGCCTTATTTTTCTCAAAGAAAAGCTATCGTTTTGGTCAACTGTTGCCTTTATTCTAGCTTCTATTGGCGTACTTAATATGACTTTAAATATTGGTACTTTTCCTTGGGTGGCTATATCTCTAGCTATTACTTTCGGTATGTACGGGTTATTGAAAAAGCTTACTCAATTAGAAGCTATGACAGGGCTTACTATAGAAACACTTATTATGACCCCTTTTTCCTTACTATTCTTAGGGAATCTTCAGATGAAGAATGAAAGTGTATTTACTCAAGCTTCACCTCAAACAATTTGGTTATTAATGGGGGCTGGAGTCATCACTGCCATACCTCTGCTCTTATTTGCGATTAGCGCAAAACGTGTTTCATTAGCTATGATAGGTTTTCTTCAATATATTGCACCAACTATTATGCTTATTCTAGGAATCTTACTCTATCATGAACCATTTAATTACGAACAAATTTCATCATTTATCTTTATATGGATTTCACTAATTTTATATACCCTATCTAAAACAAAATGGTTTATCAAAATGGAAAAGAAAATATTATATTTAAAGGGATAACTCTTGCTAATAGGGATAGCGCCCCATAGTCATGAATCCAATATTTTAAGGTATCCCCAAAACTAAAATTTTTTCTCTCTCTAGTTATTTATGAGAATTTAGCTCAGTTTTTTCGTTTTGGGGGTAACCAGTTTCGTTAGCTTGATGGGCATGATAAGAGCACCCCTGTAAACAAAAGAACACCCCACCGGCATTAAGCCAGCAGGGTGTTTCGTATTTCCAAACGTTTGTGGTTATTCCTCATTATCTGTAGTTGGACTGTCAGCCGACTTACCATCCACATAAGCCTCGGCCAGAATGTAAGCAATCACTGCACCGAATGCACCGATCACGCCAGTAACTTGAATAACTGTGTCGTTACTGGCTCCAAATGCAGTAAGTAAGCTCGTTATAAGTGCGGCCAACAACGCCCAAAATTTACGGCTGGACAATTTACGTTTCCAATCTGTCATTGTGCGACAACTCCCCTTTTAAATACTCCGGCTCGGTCAAGCATCGTGACCATACGGTAAAAATCAAAGCTACCGTCATTTGCTGTGTCCAGAGCCCCTACAGCCTTGGCGTTGATGCAGGCTTGCTCAGCCCACGCGGGTACTTTAGGCTGTTTAGCTGCTCTTTCCAATGTCTTGATACGGTCAGCTTGCTTCTGTACAGTGTTTTGCAACGCCCTAAACGCTGCTTTTTCTTCCGCTGTCATAGGTTCATCCTCCATTTTAAGTAAGTTAATCTTAGCCAGCACAGCATTAAGCTGCGCTTGAGTTGGGCGTTTGCCTGCCCGGAAATCTGCTGTAGAAAGACCGAAGACCATCTGTAGGTGGGGCATGTCCTTAAAGCTGCGCCAGTCGCCACCCCACTCAAGCCCGAGCCACTTCGCTTCTTCAACAACCTCTGACCAATCCGGTAATGAATCCTTATCGTCATCCCGCAATGTGTCCCAGGACACCGCACGGCCATCCCGAAGCAACAATGCAAAATCAGCAGCGAATCCGAAATTATGATTGCTGTATCCGCCCCGGGCATCTGTGACCACTTTCCCCGGCTTCGTACGGCCTTGAGCATACAAATCATCCTGCTCCGCATAAGTTCGTAAGCCTTGAGTTATCACAATCCAAACACCACGGGCATAACATCGCTCAATTAATTTTTCTATAACAAGCTTGAAAACCGAATCTAGTCCGATCAAGCGTTTATCAGATTTTTTCTTTAGTTGTTCCAACGTCAGCATCCTTACTACCCCCTCCTTGGTTGCCGCCTTTACTCTTTAGCACTTCAACCGCCTGCCGGATCACTGGTGGAATTGGGGCACCCATCCTACCACCGTTTTCGATGATTGAAAGTAGTTCGTTAGCCAAATAGAAGTAAGCCACCGTGTCTCGAAACAAATGGCTATCCCCCATAATACCGTCTACAATATGTCCCACGGCTACCATTGCAAAGATAAAAACCTTACGTGAAATACCGATAAGACCAATCTTGCTCTTTAGACCTGGACCCGTTCCTTTTTTGCCCTCCGTCCACGCTGCAAGCAGCCCTGTAGCATAATCAAATATTGTAAATGTAAGGAGCGCAGCTAAAGCAAATGACCACCCTCCAAAAAAATACGTTATCGCGCTCCCCCCAAAGGCGGCAATTAATTTATAAACCTCCGACTTGTCCACTTGCTTCCCCCGTCTCCGTGGTTAGGACTCTCTGCCTAACCTGTAAAAATAAAGCCCCCGACCACTTACCGGGGGCAAAAAAATAGCGCATCCGATTGGATACGCCGCTTACGCTTCTTGTTCTGTTGTTTGTTCAACTGCTGGAGCCACTTGCGTAGGCTCAGTAATGCCCAAGTCAGCTTTAACCAAGTCTCGCAATGCTACTGGCACGTCCTCAATTTCACGTCGGCCAGCAAGGATAAGATGTACAAGTGTCGTCGCAAAAGCTTTTTTAATCTGTTCATTCATGCTATCACCTCCCCTCATGAGCTGCATGAGAATAAAAAATAGAACCCGCTCCCGGATTCTACGTAACATTGCTTTGTTCCATAACGAGCTGGATAAGCCCGGCTATGGCTTCTTTATTGTCCAGATCAGCCTGTTTCAATGCAGCATTCTCGGCTTCGGCCTTCTCTAGCCGAGTTTTAAGCTTGTCCAATTCGCTTGGCGTATCAACTTCTTGAGATACGGGCATGTCCTCAAGGGCAAACTTCTTGTCGTCAGTGTAACGGACTCGTTTACCCGCTGGAGTATTCCACACAACCTCAGGCAACTCGTCTACCTGTACGTACTTATATGGAATATCCTCAACAGATTCAACATACTCATTCCAGCCCCATACAACACCGTCGTCATGCAAATATACGACTCTGATCATGGGGTCACCTCGTCGTAGCATACTTGAATATTACGAATGCTGCCCTTCATAGTGAAAGCAGGAGACTGATAATTCGCGGCATAGATATAAAAGGCGAGATACACAGGGCCAGGAGTAGTTACACGCACCACACCTTCACTTCCAAACCAAGAATTAAATCCGGGCTTTGCTGCAGTAGAAACCACATTTGAAGACGTATTATAATCCCTGACAGTCCCTATTGCATCTCGATAATTAAACACAGTACGCTGTACGGCGTATTCTACATAATCACTGTTATCTCCTGCACTCCAAGTGTTAGAACCTAATGCACCTACCGTAATTCCCCAGTTGCTGTTGTTATCAGTAGGGATAGTGCCTGATACAAGTTCAACTAGGCCTTCCCAGTATATGCGAAGTTCACCTAATGCCTTAGGAATGAACTTAAATACAAGCATTCTACCCGTAATATTAGCGGAACCTCCACCAGAAGCAACTTGCTGTGCATACGTCTCGGTCTGTGAAAATTTGACGTTGTTACTCGCTACTAAAGCCATATTGCTACCTCCGTTTTTCACGCTCCAGTTCGACCAAGAACCATCAGGCCTTCTAACGCGTGTGAATATTCCGCCATTATCGTCCACATACTCGTGTTTGTGTGCCGCCGAAGCACCAGTAACCGATCCCGTAACGTATAGATTCCCCTTTGGGAATGCTCCCGGTGGGCTATGGTCAGTTGCAGGATCAAGGGAAGGCTTATCGACCCGCCAAATCCCTATCCCCAAAGCCCAGTTAAAGTCGGCTTGAAATATATTCCCCCTATCCACCAACAAAATACTGTACAGGTCAAAAAGCGCCTTAGAGGCCGGTACTGTTAAACGAGACTGTGATTTATAGTCTTCACTCATCCGAACAACGCCTTTTTCTGTAGTGCTGGCGTCCGGTACTTTTGCCTCTTTTATAGCCTCGTTAACATACGTTTTGACATCGGAAATTTGCTTAGATAACTCTTGGTCATTCTCATAAAGCGTATCAATTGGTTTGTTAAAAACATCTGCATGACCCTGATCAGTTGTAACAAAGCGGCGGGGTTGCTGAATAGCCATGTTCTCTCACCTTCCTTAATAGATATCATCAATCTCGAAGACAAACTCTATGTCGCCGTCTTTGATTTTATTGGTCATGGTGCGAACCGCCGTGAATTTCCCCGCCGAATCTACCAGGGCAAGCTCATTGATCGTTTTCCCGGCAAGCTCTGTTTCTGCAAGAGAACAGACATAACGGATCGTTGCTGGGGCGATAAATTCGTGGCCCGAGATATCCTTTTGAATCAGTTCTGCTTTTAATACTTGCTCTGTGCCATCCAAAGGCAAAGGCTTGCCCTCTGCATCAACCCCACCGCTGCCAAATGCCATTTTGACCACTTTAGTCAATGTGCCGCCTTCGGCCCGCGCTTGGGCCATCTGTTCTCTCGCATAGACCGTTGTCACCGTTAATACTTGTTCTGCCATAATGTCCTCCTATACATGTAAAATCGTCTCTGTTGAGCTCAGTGAGTGGCTACCATCAAGCAAGTTCTGACCGTCAAGCACCCAATAATTTTTGCGGACTTTTAAAATTCCCTCTTGTCGGTTCGTAATCGGATTGCTGACCTTCAGCTCCACTCGGTTTCGTTTGCGCTGCCGTTCGCCAGTCCAACCGGAAAGCGAAGCGGACCCATCCAGTAATTTTGTTCCATCTAGATACCACGGCTTGCCACCGAAAAAACCTACGCGGGAATGGAACCTAATACGTGTTTTAATTCCGAATTTGTGGTGAACGTCAATACGAAAAGTAGGCTGCGCTTTGTTAATATGAACAGGCCGAATGTACTCAAAGTCTTCCATCAGGCCTTTAACGTTTAACTGTGTGTCGATACCATACACAAACAAGATCGTCTTCTTTAGAAAATCCTCTTGTATGTCCAACAGATTACCGTACTTCCCACCAATCAGTCGCAGTACCGGCAGTGTAAAAGGTCGCTTGGCCCAACGCTTACGACGTATCGCGTCACGGCGCTGTTCTAAGTTCCCAATCTGCTCCTGGTGGAAATATATCCACTCCCAAATAGGCAATGCCCAAGTGGCAGTCTTTAAAACGAACTGATTTCCCAGATCGTCAATCGACTTTTCCCGATCGTTTACTTCCAACTCCATAACGTCAAAATGCCGCTCGGCCATGTCGATCTCATACATGTGCGGCGGCAGCATTTCCCGATAGCGCAGAGGTATCATGTCAGGGTCACCTCAATTTTCAAAACAGACGTGGTCGGAACCTCAATGTCTTCGATGGCTCCATTAAGCGTAAGGCTTTCGTAATCCTCCACTCCCTTGACCAGCAAAGCAGCACCAACGTAATTAAATACCAGCTTTGTTCTACCAATGGCGTAGTCGGCTATTCGCTTCCTAATGGGCTCTACCAGTTCCGAAAGCGGAAGAACTGTATTTAGTTTCGCAGCTACTTGCAACGTGAATACTGGGGCGGGATGTACAGCCAGATCATGCCCGGCAATCCGCTTGTTTTCCCACATATCCGCCTTAACTTTAGCGGCAAACTCTTCCGTGATCGGCTGTCCTTGAAGGTCAGTGAGATACAAATCGATGCTGTTATCGTGCTGCTCCTTTTCAATGGCAACAGCACCTCCAACGCCCTCCAGCTCCTTTGCCCATGTCTCATAGTCCTTTCGACGCCCGCTGCCTTCCTCAGTAAACGCACGCTCAAGCATTCGCAATCGGTACGTGTCGTCGTCCTCCCCCACCTTCCGAGGCATACCATCCGACCATCCGTGACCATCTAAATACTCACTGTCTGCCCAAATGGGGAAGGCTTGGAGAAAGGCATATGTTAACAACTCCTGCTGTTCAGCGTATTCCATAGCGATGGGATACCACAGATCATAAAAATATTCTCCCGGATCAGTAGGAGGAGGGGGTAAGCCTTTTTCCTGTGCCAATGTAATCGCACGGTTAACCCATCGGCGGTAGACTTCCTCGGGGGTTTCCTCCAAAATTGCCATCGGTGGCAGTGCCGGCAGATCCGTTAATTTCACATTCACAATTCAATCGCCTCCTCCAATTCTACTTCTCCGGCCAGCCCGGTTAATTTAATTCGCAAATACATGTTCTGGCCGTTCCGCTCCATCGACAATACCTCAGCTTGAGAGATTTCCGTATGAGCTGCCAAAGCTTCCTCAATGTCGCGTTTTATTTCAACGTCCTCCCAATTGGCCCATTCAGATCGTTCGACACCGATATCAGCGTCATACACCACATATTGAAATCGCTCGGTGTTCAGGATTTTTAGCGCCGTCTGCACAAGGTATTCACCATACGTAGCCGTTTTTTTGGGACGCCCGTCGTCGGTGGTTGCCATCTGCCGCGTGCGATAGTCGATCACGTACGTCCATTTGGTTTCAGATGCTACGGTTTCGGTCAGCTCCACCTCGTCCAATGCGGAAAAGTCTATATCCGGAAATAACGTTTCATCGTCAGCCACCAGCGCCCACATCCTTCCCGTGAACATAGTACCGCTGCCCGCTCAGCCTGGAGACAATCAGTCGGTCACCGACCTTCAAAGGGCTAGGAATAACCAACTTGCCACGTAATGAGCTGCGTGGGGCCTGTTTGTAAGGCTCCCCTGTCTCGTATACCACCCCGTTAGCCAATACGCCTGTGACACTGCCTTTGACTTCATCACCCTCCAGATATTCATTAGCTATGAAATCGGCTTTGACTTCCCGGTCTAACAGATAGTCAGCAAAGACTAGCTTGTCCGCTGGATAGGGAGCCGGGTCACCATCCACCTCTATTGACGGGCTTCCGGGCCAACTCAGCAGAGTGGCTCTCTCTGTGTCTCGCGCGTCGATGTGGTCTTTGGTCATTTCCCGCAGCTTCCTGACTGCATCTTGAAGCATACTATTCCCTCCTTTCCAGCTCCAACGTAACTGTGTACGTTCCGTTTTTATAACTACTATCCGCAGTAACGACAATCCATTTAGAGGTATGATCCGTCTTGGTGAGTACGAGCCAGCCAGAGCGCAAGCCGGATAACGTATGGTCCGTGTGCCGAACTGTAATCTTCTTGATCTGTTTGGCAGCAGACAAAACTTTCAGCCGCTGCGTGGCGATGGTCTCCGGCTTTTCGTCCTCACCGACTTCAATGATTTCTTCCATTCGGCCCATCGCCTTCACCGCACCTACTGCCGTTTTGGTAACAGCGGAAGCGATCTTATCATCCTTCCATTTCTGCGCGGTTACGACTGTATAGGTTTCCTCGATGCTGTATCCTGCTGTGCTGGAGGTCATTTGCTCGGGAACAAAAATAGGGACCTTGGTATTGGTCCCTTCGCGCATCACCTGCAGATAAAAGCTCTTTTCCGTCCTTACAAGGTCTACATAATAACGGTAGCCGCTACGCTCATATGCCTTTTGCAATACGTCGAGGATAATTTCCGAATGGGCCATCGTTCCATAACGCTCGTCCAAATTAAAGCCGAGAGCAGGACAACGGAAGTCAATGCCTGTGCTCTTGATGTATCTTTGCAGCTCCGTTCCAGACTCACCCTTTAAGTATGGTCGGGTCCCCTTGTTTTTGGACAAGTACCAGCCGATCTCCCGCGCTTCAATTTCCCAGGCGTTTGTGAATTCGTCTTGTTCATATTTGATGATCGGGCCGTGAAAAAATTGGTTCTTGTGATGATATAATGCACCACCAACCTTTTGCGAAAAGCACATCAGCATACCAGCTACCTTAATATTGCTTGCATTGCGAAGCCGCACCGTAGCGCTGCGGGCAATCTCATCGCGGCCAGAGGACCAGGACACTTCCTCTATGCCATCCGTTAGCATCTGCCGGGCGTTCTCCTTGCCATATACAACAGCAAAGCCGTCCATAATGCATCACTTCCCTTTCGCCTTGGAAACCTTGTCTGATATTCGCTTTTTGGAACCGGTATAGTCAAAAGCTCCCCTAGCGTTCGGGTCCTCCTTGGCCTTTTTGCTTTTATCCTTTGCCTTCTTTTTTTTATCATCTTTTTTCTTATCATTTTTTTTGTCCTTTTTGCCCGTAGTATTTGGGCGGCTTTTGGACGATTTGGTAATAACCGTACCTGGCTTGAGAACTTGCTTGGAGTTGGAGTAAGAGATGATTTTAACAGGCTTGTACTCCACAAATGAATAGTTACCGTGAAGATTTCCCTGTCCGTCCTTGTACGTCTGATCCATCCCCTCCAGGAGCATCGTTTGGCTAAACAAATTCTCAAAGTTAAGTACAACGGGTTTACCTTTCCATTGCTCCAGCAGCTTCCACGTTACTTCTGGTGTTTTATACGTGACCGTCTGCTTGCTATCCGTTTCCCAAATTTCTTCCCAATAGCGTGGAAGGATAGCAGAAAAAGAAACCCGTTTCACCTTCGAGACGGGTTTCCCTGTGCGTTCCTGACCAGTTATGACAGTGAAGGTTTCAACTTCATTGCCTCCGGTTATTTGAATCTCTGCCGGTGTGAGGGGAAAAGTAAGGCGGATTTTGCCTTGCGATAGTGCCAACATGGCTTACCCTCCAGTCTCCAATACTTTCATCATTTCTTCACCAAACACTTTACGGATCAACGCACGACCTTGAGGGCTGGTGAGCATCTGTGCGAACTCGGCAAAATTACTAATGCCCTTTGCCATCTCTCCGAAATCAATATTGATGTTACCTATTGAAACAGACATCGGCGCGGCAGGGGCAGGCTGAGCAAGCGTCTGAGCCATTGGCATCATGCTAGCCGTACCAATCAAGCTTGGCCGGCCGACTTGTCCTCCGTTGGCATAAGGACGTACACCCATGATTATTCCAGCACGTTCCCACAGCTCGCGGCCACGATCTCGTCGGCTGGCCGATAACGGAATAATCATCTCCGGTCCAGCTTCACCAACTAATCCAACATGCGGACGGGTAATATAACCACCTTGAGCATATGGACGTGGCTTGGGTTTCGGTGTAGTACCACCGCCTCCACCACCTCCAGAATTGGCATCTTTCGCATCCTTTAATTTTTTCAAGGTTACAGCAACGCTGCTGACAACGGAAGATAACGTGGGGAACTGGCCGCGCATACCAGCAATAAAATGGGATATAAGATCACTTCCCCAGCTATTGCCCTGGCTCGATACGTTTTTAAGTGAGAACAGATACTGCCTCGTCTTATCAACAGCCGATTTCGCCGCAGCGCTGACACTATTAAAACTTTGTTTATTTTTTGCTGCCCCTTTTGCCACCTCATCCGCGCTGCTCTTAGAAGCGGTTCCTACATCTTTAATACTCTTCTGGGCTTTGCTACTGTCTCCCATCTTCCAGACAACGCCCCACGCATTTTTAAGCGCATTAAGGCGTTGCTTAACTTCTGGTTGCTCTCCAACAGTTTTTAGTCCCTCTTTAAGACCTTTATCGACTATGCTTTTGCGCACATCGTCGCCAATCTGTTGAAGACGCTTCTGCTTCTGCTCAGTCAGATTGTTGATCGTAATTTTGGCTTCAGGAGGGGGGCCGGGCTTCTCTTCCTTCTTGCCTGTGAACCAGTCTTTAACACCGCCCCAAGTGTCTTTTACTGAATCAAAGACTCCGACTGCCTTATCTACTACCCAACGAGTAGCGCCACTCTCATCCGCAAATTTCCCAATCTTTTCACCGACGACGTTTCCGATGTATGCACCGGCCATTGTGCCAAGCGGACCAAGAACAGACCCAAAAGCACCGCCAATAGCACCGCCAGCTACACCGCCAACCATAGCACCGCCCTGAGTAGATACAGCCTCGCGTACCCCCTTTTCCTTAGATGCCTGGTATAGATCGTAAGCACCCGCGGCCACGCTTGCGACTGTCCCAACAATACCGCCAACTTTAGCCGCTTTACCTGCTCCTTTCATGAAACCTCTCAGACGGCCACCGCCAGAAGGCGGACTCGGTGGTGGCGGTGGATTTGGAGGAACAGGACGACGGACACGATATGGATTATCACGCGATCCCCTGGGGCTTGGGTTCGGGTTAGGTGGATTTGGTGGAGTTGGACGAGGTCCATTAATACGTATGCGACGTCTACCGCCTCCCGCCCCTCTACGCCCTCCACGACGGTTTCGTCTACGGCGGCGATCTCTGTCACGATCACCACTATCGCCACCGCCATCATCTGCCCCGCCGTCTCCACCACCCGACACAGAGCCATTTATATAAACTTTGGTAGCATTAACGGTCATAGATGTAACAGATCGCAAACCGCCAATACGATCATCGACAGGGTTACGGTTTCCACTCAATTGGCGTCTGATACCGCGTCCACCCATCCGCTCCCGTATTCGGGCAGCTCGTTGGGCTGGAGTTTCTTCAGGTGGTGGAGTTGGAGGTTCAGGAGGTTTCCGTCGAATCCAATTCCAACCGGCTTTGACTCCCCTGCCTGTCGCATTTGCCCCTGCCTTTCCCTTCTCTCCTACCCATTTAGCAGCGGTTGATAAGTCATCATTAAGTTGCTTAACTCCCTTGGCGAAGGACGCAACACCTTTTAAAACTAGCACGGCTGCCAGCCCGATCAGAGCGGTATTTATAGCCCTGAAATGTTCTTTGTAGACACCGATAGCTCCCGTAATTGCACTTGTTATACCAGTACCAAGAGCTTGAATATTATCCTTATTTTCAATCAGCAAAGCATTAAATTCCTTCAATGCTGGGAGCGCAGCGGTTGTGATGTTCATGCCAACATTTTGCATCTCCAGACTAATTTCAGCGCGAGTTTGGTTTAACTCAGTCATTGGGTCTGCCGCTTGTTGCTTGTGAACCAGATTATCCGTCGTCCCTCGCATATCTGGTGCCTTCTCAAAAGGCGTCCCATATGTTTTGAGAATCGAATCAGCATTATCTTCCCCTGCACCAGACCCCAAAGTAACAAGAGATTCTTTTAACTTGTCTCGTGTTTGACTTCTTAAATCTGCTACTAGAGCCATAATAGCCCCTTGTGCCTGCTGTTTGTTCCCTGAATTAATATCAGCGGTGAACGTTTCTGCTTGGCGTTGTGCTTCGTCTTTACCTGCTCCACGAGAAGCAAAATAAGCGGCCATGTCTCCCGTATTCAGCGCTTTAACACCGAACGTCTCTTTGAAAAAATCCGCTGGTTTATCAAAGTTAAACGCGCCCTCTTTAACTGTCTTAGTCAGAAAATTGGACATCTGTTCTGAACTAACTCCGCTGCTGGAGAAATATGGGCTGTATTCCCAAAACGTATCAAACAAATCTTGCTGCTTGTCGCCTACTTCCTTATAGGCATACATCATGCTATCAGCGACTTGGCTATATGATTCTTTGAAACTGTTCGATGCTTGAGATAACGCCCGTTGGACTTCCTCTGAACCCGCATCAGGACGGATGAATTGAATTTTATTAGCAGCGCTCGTGAAATCCGACATTTGGGACTTGTTCTGAACTAAAGGAGCCCCATCTGCTAGCTGGCGAGTACCCTCTACACGATCTGGAATAATGCCTTGTTTGTATAGATTATCCACCGTATTCAAGCTTTGCCGTCGCACGCCCTCTGGCATAAACGCGGCACTCCTAGCAGCTTCTCTGCTGTAGTCTGCAACCTCGCCAAACATAGAGTCACCCACGCCGCTACCGAGCATGATTCCCCCCGCTAATGCTGCCAAAGCAGAAATCTTGTCAGAGATATTGTCGACAACTGGACTTATGGCATCCTCAGCGCGCAATTTCACATGAGCGTCCCGGATACTGCGTATTTCCGAATCTGCCCTGTCAGCGGAACGCCGAAGATCATCAGCTCCAGCACGCGCACGACGAAAAATATCATCGAGTTGGATCTGATTCATACGCCGTACTTCGTCGGACGCGCCATTAATCCGTCTACCTAGATCGTCCGCTGACTCCCTCGCCCGGCGGCTACCAGATACAAAATCATCGAACATGCTGCCCGATGCCCGACGAAAATTCATCAGGTCGTCATGTGCGCCCTGAAGCATACGCCGCATATTCCGGACAGCGCCGGTTATCATATCTCGGGCCTCAAACGGTACCGTAACTGATGTAGTTGCTATTGTTCCCACCCCCTTCCTGTTCTGACGTGACTATTTCCTATTTAGACGCGCCATTTCTTCCTCAGCGATCATCGACGCAGCCAGGCAAAAATAATACTGGCGCTGTTCGTCTACTTCATATGGCAAGACTTCGGCAGGTAATTTCTTTTGGTTAACCCAAAAGTGGGCTACCCAGCTCGCTTCTCCGTCTCGCCGGATGAGTTTTTTGCGTCATTGAGGAGAGAATCCTGGGTCTCTTTGAAATTACGCACAGCCTTGCTGAGTGCAGCATAATCATCCGCATCATCCAAAATGCGCGGTGGCAATTCAAATTTACTCGTTGCACCGTATGCTTTTAACAGGTCTTTGTTATTCCAATCAAATTCGTGTTCAGTAGCTTTGACGATCATCACGTCAACTTCCGTGTAAAAGGGAGATGTTGGTTTTCCGTCTTCGTCGTAAGCAAGTTCATAAACCCGACGGGTTTCCAATGTAGTCAAACGTTTTATAGACCAATCCTCACCATCAGCCGGTACTGAGATAAAGTCGTCTTTACGGTCTTCTTTCGCTTTAGAAAGGTACTTCTGCAATCTATCGTTTTTGTGATTTTGTTGGTTACTCATCTTTAATTCCTCCAAGTTGTATTTTTTTAAGAAACAAAAAGAGAGCGAATAATCGCCCTCTTACTCCCACATATAATCCGGGAACTTTTCGACAAAATCGAAGTCCGTCGCTGTACCCTCTAAAGTAATATCGATGCCGTTGTTATCATCAATTTTAGCAATCAGGATGTCCATTTCTCCGTGGATGTGGACACCAGTAATCAACACTTTCTCCGTGTTGCCAGTGATCCGGTCTTCAAGACCGCCTGTAATGCGTGCCAAAAACATGGTCCTACCCGCTTTAAAATCCTCCAGTAGTCGGTAACGCAGCCGTGATTCTAATTTTGACATGACGATTTTGACCGGGATTTCATAACCCGTCAGTTGCTTTGTTTTCGTCATACGGCGTGCTCTGACGATATCCAGCGTTTCTGTGGTGAGCTTGACTTCAACCTCTTTGACAGTATGAATGTCCTCGCCGTTGTCGTCTTGAAGCGAGAGATTTCGACCAATAAGTTCGCGTTCCATCTATTATTCCACCTCCCAGTCAGTATAGAAAATTTCGATAGCATCAAGCGGTTTGGCGCCGAGCTTGAAATAGGCATAATCGTTTTCGCTTGTCTTATCTGGATTTTCCGAGAAACTAAATTTGTCTGCAATGGCCTTCTGCTGAGCACGAATTTTGAGATATTCCAACACAGCAGCAATAAACATGCCACGTCCTTCTTTGTCATTATCCAGCTTGGCCTTCCACTTCTTACCCGCTTCGTAGATATCGTTCATTACTTGGTCAATCGTAGCGGATACGCGAATCTTTCCAAAGTCCTCACGCTCATTTGGTCCGATCGTGGTCAGAGTGTTAATAGCAGATTCGATAATGTATTTGTAACCATCTCGTGTAGCCATCAGCGTTCCCTCTGCCAGTCCTTTTAGTGCCTCAGTATGGCTCCAGTCCACTTTTGCCAATGTCATAGGCACTTCAACACCCGTAAATGACTTATTGGCAGGCGTACCAGCTACCAGCCCAGCCACCCATGCAGCCCATTCGACGGATGTGTAGGTCTTGCCGTTGGTGTGTTCACCAGCCAACGAGCAGTTAATTACATAACGGGCATTCATGGCCCGTGAACGTGCGTTGTGCGCCTCAATGTCGCCGTCCGTAGCTGCCGGGCCAGCGACGACCAACGTCGCCAGCTTATGACCCTTATCGCGACGATCTAGCAGCCATTGTTTGGCGGCAGCTTGTACAGCCGGATCAACAGCGGAGAGGTAAATAGTATCAAACGTCAGACCATAAACCCGATTAAAGACACGATTCCAGTCGGTGGCTGCCAATGTGGCCGTGCCAGTTGTACCGCCATCCAGCTTGGTGTAAGCCGTATCTGTAAGAGCAGTCGCGCCGGTATCTTTAAACCGAACCATAGCGGACTTTTTAAGAGCTTCCACAGCAGCGGCTTTGTCAGCTACAAGATACGTTTCGGTATCATATACGCCCTTGGTGTCGCGTACTACGATCTCCTTCTTGGTGTCATCGATGAGAGCCGGACGCACCATGTATTCGAAATCATTACCTCGTGTCCCTGGATATCGTGCTTCAACAGTGTAGCTGTCAGCAACAGCGACAGATGCAGCCTTTTCTTCCCCATTTGTAACCCGGTAGCCGATAACAGTCGCCCCGCTTTCGGCAGCAAGCTCCAGTACATCAACAAGCTTGCCGGACTCCTTCAGACGCTCTGAATCATCAGCCATATCAACAGCTTGATTCGGTGCGCCCCATTCGGCCTGATACGGTATTAGTACACGACCAGTTGTGGGAACAACACGAGACCGCGCCTTTACCAACAGCGCAATATAAGCGCTGGGTCTAACCCGCTGAATTGTCATTTGGCGTTTCCTCCTTTGTTTTTTTCACTTGTGGTTTAACAGGCACAGCAGCAGGATCTTCCTTGACCGGATGCAAATACGCATCCAGTCTTTGCTCCACTTCCGCCCGCGAAAGCAAGGCGTCAGTAGCGCAATCAAAAAGAGCGCCCGCAATCTCGTAAGGCTCTGCCTTCAAGACCGCTGCGCTCTCAATCCATTCCTGCTTATTCCGTTTGTTTAAATCCTCAGTCATGCGTCAAATTCCTCCCCGTTGTGACTGATATAAAAATTGTTAATCTTCTGAATTGGGCTGCCATCGTCATTGACCAGTGACTTCGGTACACTGAGCAAATACGAGTACCTAAAGGTAACCTCTACTTGATCGGCCTTTTTCCTAGTTCGTGGCGGTTCGATGACCAGCACAACCCCAAAACGCTTGGATGCTACGTTAAACCGTTGCTGCCGCAAGTAGAGGAACAACGGGTCAAGATCAAGCGGTATAGGCTCCCCCTCGTCCTCTTCAGTAACTCGTTCCTTGTCATAGTGGAATACCAGCCCCACATCCTCAATTATCCTGTCAGCCCCCGGCGTGTGAACCTTGTCCGAAACAATGTCCGTCTCGATGAACACGGCTGGCAATTTAAAGTCACCAGCCAGCCATTTAGACCGATCTCGCAGGATAGACAGATCAGGATACACCCGCCGTACGATCTCAGCCCAGGCTTTTACTCCCACATCTATCATCAGCGCAACATCCTTTCGAGTTCGACTTCCAGGCGGCGCATAATGAGTTGGTTCATTCCGCCCTCAAGGTGCTCCACGGCAATATCAAAGTAGTGGCGACCTATGAAGCTGCGCGGCTTTGCCATGAACCCAGTTTTGGCAGACGGATCATACACGAATGAGCCTCCGCCGTTCCAATAGCCTGGAACAAAGTGAGTCTTTTCAATCGTGTAACCATCATTCACAAGTTGGGCATAGGGAAGATTGGAGCCAAGCTCCAACGTGATCGCGTTGCGGTCTACATCCCATTCCCATACGTTGTTATCGTCGCCACGGGAAAAGGACTGCCACATGGCCCCGGTGTCGATCAGATCCTGTCGGTCGATTTCATCAATAATCAGATTGAGCAGCGTTTCCCCGGCTGCCTCTGCGATGTTACGTAAAATGCGTTCCATCCCCTCATCTGCAATGCGCCTAAAACGTCGGGCCAGTCCATCAAAATCATGCACGGTCATTTCCCTTCACCTCACATGTTACAAGCAGTTCGCGCCAATAACGGCGCGGAATGGAGTCAATGACCAGGTATCGGCGGCCCAACAGCACCACTTCGTCGCTTAACCGGATGTCGGCTTTCTTCGGCACTCCTATAGTCTTCTTGACGATGTACATAACCGGTTTAGCGTCTGCCTTAGCTTCCGTCTGCGTCTTCACCACAAAGCATTTCAAGTCAGCTACCTTACCCGATTTCCGATCATCGAACAGGTCGTCATCATCCCTTTTGCTCTCTGTCCGATACACAGACAGTGGCGTGTGAAAACGATGGTTCATAATACATACGCGGTGATGTTGCCATCATCCGGTCCATTCTGTTTCTTCACCCACAAGAACAGGATAGCGTCCACATCGGCATTACCAGTTGTTTTGCCCTCCACGGCCTGCCGAGTGTACGTCCAAGCCCCATCACTCTCGGACGCGTAATTACGCGCCACAGATGCAAGATATTCCTCACTATCTTGTAGGGCTAGTCCCTCAGCCAGCTTTACCCAAGCAAGCATAATCTGCTTGTCTACCGGATCGGGGAAGGGAATGGGCAGATAAAGTTCAATACGCACTTGCGCGTCGTCAATGTATTGTTGTAGTAGCTCTGCCGGTGCCTCTTGGATAGGGGTTACTCGACTACGCTGTTGGAGTATTGTTGGCGTCAGCATTTTTACCGTCAGCCCCTTCAGGTTTCGCCGGATCACCTGCAGGTGGCGTATTGTCGGTAGGTTTACCTCCACCGCGTAGCGCAGTGATCAGATCCTGTGTATTCATGTTGCTAAATCCCTTAATCCCGGCAGCCTTGGCCTTATCTTTAAGCTGGATCAACGTAAGGTCTTCCAGCGGAATAACCTTTTCTTCCTTGATATCAAAATCCGAGCGTTCACGAAAATTTTTAATGACAGATTCATTATCAACCAGTACCGGCACCTTTGGTACAAAGCGGATACCATAAAGCATCAAAGAGGTGTTTTCTCCTCGATATGTGATATAGGCCATCAGAACGTCACCCCTTCGACGTATGCAACTGCCCCCGGTTCCTCAAAGATAGAGTCATAATCCGAATGGATAGCGTAGAAACGCTTGTCTGCATAGATGGCCTCTCTGCCCTCGGTAGTTTTACGAATCTGCATGTCATAGGTGTTAACCAACGCAAAGTTATCGTGATAAGTGAACAACACGGCACCCTCTGGCATATGTGCGACTTCGACCACATCGTAAGCATTAATCTTCTTCACACCGCCAGTAATTTGCAACTGAATAGATGCGCTGGTGTCTTTCTCAGCCAGTGCCTGAATACGCTCACTAAATGTGTTTGGGTGCATGAAATATTTGAACATGCCACCTGTACGCAAGCGAGTAGGGATTGCACGCTCGATCTCGAAGAAGACGCCTTTTTTCTTCACATCAGGAAGCGTGGTCCAGTCAATGAAGTTGCCCTTGGTCTTCGCCAGCTTGAGCCATCCGTCATTAATACTCAAAAAGGCATAATCCGGGTCGGTGCTTGGTGTCGCAATATCGCCATTAAAGCCAATATCTTGCATGTTTTCACCGTAATTTTTGGTCATGGCAGCCATGATGATTTCCTCGGCATTCTGACCACGTACACGTTCAGTCTGACGGATAAATTCCTCCGTGATTTCAAACGGCAAGACCACAGGAGCTACAGCGTATGGCACTTGAGGAAAAGTAGGTGCAGCCGTATTGGTAGCCTCCTTATTTTCCACTTTACTGCGCAGGTTACGGCCAGTCACACCGATTTTGTCAAGTGTACCTTTAGAACTGATCTTGTTAACCGTTCGAATCCCCTTTAGAAACTCCGTAGATTCATAAGCCATTTCGGTAAACTTGTCCACCTGCTCATAGTTCAGGGCTGTTTGGTCCGACGTAGTCGTGATGGTAGACTTAATAATTTGTCCGTTTGTTCTCATGTTTATCTCCCCTTTCGATTACAGAAGGCCGCCGAAGCTTACGCCGCCAGATTTTTGAATTTCGTCTTCTCCAGAGCCACCTTGAGCGGAACCACCACGGCTGTTCTTTACAACTTGTACGTCAATAGCCAACGCTTGAACTTGCTCGGTCAACGGCGCCAGTGCCTTAGTAATCGCATCAGTCAGCGCGTTTGCTTGAGGTTCAGCAGGTGGTTGTGTTCCCGCTGGCTGCCCAGTCTCTTCCCCTTCTTGTTTCTTTAATTCAGTAACCTGCGTCGACAGAGCTTCTACCTGCTTGGCGATTGGAGCCACGGCAGCTTGTACAGCCTTTGCAATATCTTCTGCGTTCAAATCGTCTTCCTCCTCAGACCCCTCATCTTCATCAGGGGTGGTTTTTGTTTTTAATTCGGTCAGTGCAGCAATGGCATCATCAATGTGTTTCATGTTGTCGTTCGAAATCTTCTTCCCTGCTTTAGCAATCTGTTCAAGCGGTTTCCCCATCGCCTTCATAATGTCCTCTTGAACCAAAACGGTTTGAGCAATATCGACGAAATCCTGTAAGGCTTCCCGGATCGCGTCCGGATCGGTTTCCATTCCACTGTTCCAACTGTCCCAATTAAAAAGAACCGTGTTGAGCGCATCCTGTGCAGCCCAAAATTCACGACTCGGCCGGCCTTTGTTGTACTTATCAGCAACAGCGCCTTTGGCGATCTTCTCGCCTGTAAAAAATGATTTCATGAGATTAAAAAAGCCTGTTACCTCGTCGTTAGACTTGGCCGCAGGCTCTTTTTGCTTTTCAATTGTTTCAGCGGTTCCGGCCATAGAGTAACCAGTCACCTCCTCGTTCTGAATCTTTTCCCAAATGTCATCACTTGCCTTGGTAACAAGCACCCAAGAACCTTTCTTGATCGTCTCTTCTCCCATTTCAAAATCTACAGGAGCAACATAACATTCGACCACATCGCCAACACCTGGATCAAAGTCATGTTGAGTATCCATGACTGCTCCTTTGGCAATAGCCAAATTGGACATGAAACCATGCACAGCCTTTTCAATTTCATCGGCTGTCATGATATCACCGTGCGTATCCTCCGCATCAGGTTCATATACAACGCCGTAAACTAGCTGCTTCGGATCATCGGCCTTGGTAATCAGGCGGACTTGCTTTTCAAAATCAGGTTTCTTTGCACTTTTGGTGAGGAAGAACCGTTTTTGATTGGCTCCTTTGTCCACATAGCTAATGTGGGTAATGTTTGCATTTTTCAGTTCTCGCGCCATTTTGTTTGTTCACCTCCTCTCAAAGTTTATTTTGAATAAATAAAAGACCGTCCCAAAATGGAACGATCTCTTTTTGTTCAAGTATAAAAAAGTGATCAAATATGCACTCCCCAAATATGCTCAATTTGACTACTTCCATCCGGCATTGTTTCAATGTAGTATACATCTGGATTTGTCATTGTTAGGAATGTTTCGTAAGCAGATTTATGACCAAATTCTTGTAGCAGTAAGGAAAGTGTCAATCTGTGCGAAACAATGATTTTTACAGACCCATTATTTAAATATGGTTGAACGAGGAATTTTTTCATCCGCAAAATTACATCTAAATTTGACTCTCCTCCAGGAAATGACATTTCCGGATGCTCAAATTGCTCCTTGATTCTTCTCAAACGTTCTTCATCTGATAAGCCATTAATATCACCGAGATTTCGTTCAACTAAAAGTTCCTCTTCTTTAATACCAACATTCATTGTTTTACTTATTTCTTCTGCGGTTTGAACCGCTCTACAAAAAGGGCTAGTTATTAGCTGAATATCTTGATCAACAATTTTTGTGTTTAAAAAGGAGGCCAGTTGTTTGGCTTGTTGAATACCTTCTTCTGTTAAAGGATCTTTAGCTTCATTTCCCTTTGCTTTGCCGTGCCGTACAAAGAAATAATTCATTTTTTATACCGGTACAGGCGCAGAAACAATGCCAACTTCTTCGAAAGCATTTTTTACAACAGATACCGTTTCTTGAGGCAATTCCCCACGTTGCACTAATGTCTCAGCAGATTCTAAAATAGCTTCTAAGGCCTCTATAAAAGTTGCATTTTGATGAATTTTAGGCCACGCTGTATACCATAAAAAGGCTGCCTTGTCAGTCCCAATCTTAATTGCTGTGAGGTGAAAGGCCTTATTGGGGATACCACTATAATAGTGTACTCCTCCGTTATCATCACTTAAAGGTAGGTTGGGATTAAAATCGTCAAAATGTGCTACTTGTCGATCTCCATCATATGCCGTTCCTGGTGCCTTCATAGATCGTAGGGCCTTCCCAGGGAAGTTTGGACCAACAATTTCATCCCCAATAAGCCAATCTGCCGTATTTGCAGTCTGGCCCTTTACAAACTGCTGAACAGCAGTACCAATTACATCAGAGAAATGCTCGTTCAATGCTCCTGATTGTCTCTCATATTCAAGTTCATTAACAAACTGGGTTATTCCGTGACCTATTTCGTGTGCAACGACATCAATACTCCGTCCCATATTAATAAAAGTTTTACCATCTCCATCCCCCAAGGCTAATTGATCACCAACCCACACTGCATTATTATAATCTTCTTTAAAATGGACATTACTTATAACATCCATACCAGCTCCGTCAATAGAATTTCGATTTAATTTTTGTTTGAAGTACTCTAAAGTTTTTCCACAGTGATCATAGGTGATGTTTACAACGTCGTCTATGAAAGGAGTTTCCCCCTCTTTACGAACCAACTTACGCTTAAACTCTCCTGTTTTCTCACTATTATATACAAGCCGCTCTGATTGTCCCCCATTAATTCCCATTACGCTTCTTTCTGTTAAGTTTTTTTTAACTTCAGCTTTTTTTTCTTCAATTTCTTTCGTCACCGCAAGGGTTTTCTCTGCATTTTCATTTCCCTTCTCCGCCAATTCTTTAAGCAGGTAATTCGGGATAAATCCTTCTTCATGTTTGTGATCTCCACTCATATTAACAGCTCCCTTTTTAGGTTTATTAACAAACCTAATTTGTGAAAAAAGAGCTTATATTACGCAAGAAACAAAAACCTAATAAACATATATTTTCAATTAATACTTTTATTTGTTACCACTTCTCCTTCTTTGGCTTAGACCCATGATTGTTAACCTAGTACAAATTGCATCGTGCATCGGCAGTTCACAATTTCCTTGGCCTCACCGGACGGATCACCGGGATACATTAGCTTGCTGTTACCGACTTTAAACGGTTCATCCAGCGGTACCACCTGACCATTGGCCTTGCGATGGCTCTTGCGAGTACGTGTCCCAGAAGCAGACCGCCATTTCTTGCCTTTGGCAATCTCCGACTGTTTCCAGCCCTCCAGCTTGCCACCGTTGGCGGCTGCGGTGCTCATGGTACGTGATACCCGCTGCGCACGCTGCATACTAAATGGACCATCTTCCCCGCTGGCCGCTTGAGCACTAACCTCCTGCACTAGTAAAGCCCGCTCGGATGGTGTAGCCCCTTCCTCTATGGCTTTGCCGAAGCTACGCAGCAACACATCCGTAGAAGCTTTGTTCATGTCTGGAACCAGCTTTTTAAGCTTCTTGGTAAAACGGCCTGCAGCCTTGTTGCTAGTGCTCCATACCTTTTCCTTGTCCAACGCGGACAGCTCTGTTTCCCCGGCCAAATGAAACAGCGGTTCAAAAGCCTCCTGTATGGCTTGCTCGAACAGCTCCGCAAACACATCTGTAGTGTGTAAAGCGATAAGCACCTTACCCAGTTCCCCGATATCGCCCAGGGCATCCTCGCTTAGTTCTGAAATGGCATCATGAAGGGCTTGCCCCTGTAACTCCAGAATCTCAGTTATGCGATCCTCGCCCTGCTTGTACAGTTCTTCCAGCACCTTACGCTCAACATAGCTTAGCTCAAGGCTATCCAGAAATTCATCGTCGTCAGCTTTGGCGATCAGCGCCCAGCAGGACTCACACATGTAAGCCTGCCTCCTTGTCAGCCTGTTTTAACAAGCGTTTGGCAATTGTAGCAACACGCTCTTGCAAATCGTCTGTATCGGTGTCAGGCTCTGGCTCAAGCAATGCGGGCTGACTGGCTGCAAGTTGTGCAATCGGTGTGTCCAGATATTCCTCGGTGAACTTGGTTTCGTCGATGGTCGTCCCCAACACATCCTCGGCAATCGGAATCAGATCCCGAACCAACATAATCCCACGGTCTGCGATAAAGTCCAACATAGCCTTGCGATCCGCAGGGTCTATAATCTTCGGCCCTCTCAACACGGCACGCACTCGGAAAATATCCATAGCCGGGAACAGGCGTTTATTAAATATCTCTGCCATAATCCACTTGCGGTATGGCTCAAAAACCTGTTCCTCTGCAAACCGTAGAGCAGCATCGGCGGTCGCCCTGTTGTAATCTGAGCTTTGACCGACCAAGATTGGAGGCAGCCGGAAAGCGGACAGGATATCAGCTTTTTTCTCCTTCCCGTATTCCAGGAACAAGGCATCCTGCTGTAGAAGGTCATTCAGCTTGTCCAGCTTGATAGCAACCTTCTCGACTTTCTCATCCATCGGGCCGCCCGTCTCTTCTCCCTTGGCTTCAAGGTACAGGATACCTCCTTGAGATTGTGAGCCCTTCACGTTTTTCAGCAGTTCCATCGATTGCTTGGTAAGGCGACCATTGGTGACGGTCAAAATCATGGAGAGCATACGCCCGTTGCAAAAATAGGACACGTTCAGTTCCTCAGCTTCGCGACTGCCGACCACGCCAGGCGCATTACCAAACCAGCGCGGCTCTCCATAGGGGCCGTCATGACCGATACGAAGCGGTATAATCTGATTTTCCTCCCTATCTTCCTCTGCCTCCGTACCAAATAAGCGAAACCATACGACGGAAGTATTACGTTTCATCGCATATCGCCGGGTGTAAAGCTCCTGTGAAAACTCTTCTACTTGCTTTGTGGAGCTGATACGCCGCTTGCGCTTGATAGTCGCCTTCGTACTTTCCTTCGTACAACGGACATATTTCGGGTTCATCCGGAAAATGGTCGGAAACTCCGAACCTACAGGCCAAGCCACTTCAACATTAGCCATCCCTGTACTTTCCAAGTCTTCGATCAATTGGCTTATGATTTCGTCCGGGGTATCCTCCAGATTGCAGGTTTCAAGGAACTTCTCCGCCTTATCCCACTCGGTCTTGGCTGTCTGATCACTTTCCCCAGGCAAATACTCCAAGGCGATACCATAACCAGCAATGTTCCGTTTGTACGCCTCAATGCACTGAGGTATGATATTTGAGTTTTTGACCAGTAGCTTGCAGGAAGCAGGGTCATTGCCGATTGCAAAGGGTAACAGGCCGTGAAAATCGTACAGATCGTCAAATAAATCCGGCAATTGAGCACTGGACGGTATATGCCGTTTATCGTCTCCCTTGCTGATTTGAAACCACTGTGCATTTCCCTCACTCATTGCTTAAATCCACCCCACTCCCTCGTTGTAATCATCACGGGATTCAGCCCGTTTTTGTTGTTTCTTCGAGTACCAGTCGAACCATCTATCAGCCACTTGTCGCACCTGCAACGCGATAGAATACGCCATTACCCGGTCATCATTACAGCCGCTATCTGCTTCTGCTTTGCCGTTTTTATCAATCAGCGTCATGCACTCGCTGTACAGGTCCGGACAGTAAATTTCAAAGAGTTGATCCCGGATCGCTTCTTTAAAGTCACTAATCATGACTGGTCGCGTCGCTTGGTTGGTATTCCAGCCTAAACTCTTCTTGTGCATGAACAACAACGGATAGTGGCAAGTATTGAATAACGTATTCAGGACGGATTCCCCAGTGTTGTTGTTCTCCACGGCCAATAGTGCCGTATTGTAATACAAACCAAGCGTGTTCAGCTTTTTACCATACAAGTCGGTGTCCCATTTGCCATGCAGAGCTGCGCACATTTCCCCTGTGCGCTCCTCAATTACGTAAGCAGCATCATAGTCACCGTCTTCCTTACCCTTAGCAGTATCAGCCGCCAGAACGTACCGTTTTCCTTGCTCCGGCTGCCGATAGATGACCAACTCACCAGTATGTGCTGGGATGATCTTGTTTTTAACAAAATCAATCTCGTAGTAATTGCCAATGATACTGATTCCATCTCGTAAACTCTTAATAAATTTGTTGTCGAAGATACCTTCACCAGATAACAGAAAGGCATCGTCGGGCTCAGAAGGATACTCCTGGTCAAACTGCCGCGGATCGCCACCGCAATCGTTCCGAATGGTATACCGCCGCCACTGAAATTGTTCGTCGTTCAGACCATATTTTGCTTTTAGCTCCCGTTCTTCTTCGGTTAACTCAAAGCCTGGCGGAACTGGCTTGCGATAGTCAGGCATTTCGAACCACGCAAAAAAAAGCGGAGTAAAATCACTCTCGCCCTTGACGGCTGCATCCCACATTTTTTTGAACTCTTCCATGCCATTGGCGGTAGATTCGATCACACCCAAACTACCCGGCTCTTTTGACAGAGCTGCCAGGAGGGACAATAGATGCTTCTTTTTCTTCTTGGCTGGCCAGAATGCCACCTCTGAAGCATGCAGGTAATGGATGGTGTCCGAACGGGCAAGCACCCGGCTTTCTGCAGTCTGTACAGTGATCTTCGATTTCAACCCCGGATTCTTCCGGCGGTCCGCTGTCCGAATCGTCGGATTTTCAAAGGTGAGTTTTTTAGCATTGTTCTTTCGACTCATTGGCTTGATGATTGCCGGCACCTTTTCATAATAAAACTGGAACATATCATAAAGGTTACTAGAGGCATCAGAAGACTGCGCGACGATAAAGGCGTTCTTGGCCTCTTGTAGTGACGTGAAATAATAGATAAGTGCTTCCGTGACAGTGGAAAAACCCATCTGCCGGGCTTTAAGAATGATAATACGAACAGGCTTGCCAGCTTCAATTTGCCTAAATACTTCACGGACAAATGTCCGTTGAGCATCATTGAGCGTCAGCGGCATAATGCGGCCGCTCTTCGTCTTGATCTTGAGCATACGCCAGCAGAATTGTTCAAAGTCGGCTAGTATTCCCTTTAGCTCATCCAGTTTTTCGGGTCGATCCCTTAGCCGCCGCTTGGCTCTTTTTCGATGCTCCTTAGCAAGAGTGATTACCATTCGTCGTCATCTTCCTCATCGTCGTCATCGTCTTCATCCCCTTCTGCGCCACCATAGCCTAATAACTTACGTTTCTCTAACTCCAGTCGTTCACGGGCAATCTCCAGCTTTTCTTCCTCCTGCTGCAAGCTGGCAATAAGATTAATGACCCGAAGCTTTTTATCACGGGTTTTAACGAGCGCTTCCTCTTGCTTTAGAATCTTGTCTAGCTTAGAAGTAGTGACGGTCGTAATCTCCGTGACCTTCATCCCTTCGGTTTCAACGGATAAATTAATCTGTTTGCCTGTTTTCGGGCTAGTGTAAGGAACCTTGTCCTTGCGCTGGTGTAGCTCCTGTTTGATCTTCTTTTCCTCATCCGTTAGGCCAGCTTCAAGCTGCTTAACCCGGCGCATGTGCCGGCGCTCTTGGATGGACAGCATAATAAGCTGTTCGTTGAGCTGCGCTAAAGGGGAAGTATCGATTTGAACAAACATGTCCTGTTCCTCTGGCTCCAACGTGTCAAGAAAGATAGTTTCATACATCCCTGTCTTGAGCGCCTTCTTATTGCGGTAGGGGCCGCCCGGCCCTCCACTATTCCCTTTGGCATTTTGGTTACCTGGGGGAGCACCGCCGCGATTGCCGACAGCGTTTTTGTTCCCTTTGGGCGCTCCTCGTTTGGTAACGTTACTTTTGGATTCATTGGTAACGTTACTATTCAGATCGTCTGCCCATTTGTCCTGCGACTTCCATTTTCGGACCTGAGTCTCGCCAACAAAAAGAGCGGCGGCGATGTCTTTTAGCTTCATCGTTCCGCCGCTCTCCAGCCAAATCTGTTTTGCCTTGTCCCGCTCAGGACTTCGCTCTCTTGCCATGCTACACAATCACCACCCCCAACAAAAAAAGCGAGCCTCATTGGCTCGCTTTCCCAGCAATTATATTTAAAAATTCGT
>RCUE01000053.1_pt1 | contig 56367 bp, 51 predicted proteins | sample 2166111 | NCBI WGS metagenome assembly RCUE01 (sample SAMN09930795, study PRJNA488358) | compost metagenome | feature: garden; material: soil; isolation source: compost soil in phenylacetonitrile-enriched culture | place: Germany: Experimental Botanical Garden Goettingen | collected 2016-01-27 | reverse complement strand
TATAAAAACGCATCCGGGCTATCTTCCTTTCTCCGTCAGTTTCCGTAAAGGCAATATGACTCTAAAAGTGGTCTGTGATCTATCTGTGTGCTCATCTTCATTTTGTAGTAGTTCAAGCGTTCCATCAAGGCTCTCCGCGACTTCACGCACATAAAATAAACCCATGCCGGTCGAAGGCTGTCCTCCCTCATCATACTTGGTCGTGTATCCCGGTGTGAAGATCATTTCCCGTTTACGCTGGGGAATACCTGGACCATTATCGGTGACACTAAAGGATATTATATCCTCTTGTCCCGGTAGAAAATGAATGGAAACGTCAATCCTTCCGCTGTCCTTCATCGCTTCCACTGAATTGGATGTTAGGTTGTTAATCAGCGTGAGAACTGTATAAACATGCAGTTTGGGCAACAAAGGATCGAAATTCAGTGTGAAACGGATAGACTTGCCCAGCGATTGGGCGTATTTGCTGTTCGTTCGGACGATCAGCTCGCCAAGTTCCTGTGAAGTCATGTAATGCACGTCGCTTTCCGAATCAATGAGCTTGGACAAACCGGCAAAAATCCGCTGGCTGTCTTTTTTAATCTCATGAACCTGTCCGGAAATACGTAGCGCCTGTCTGGCGTAATGCTCTCTATCTTTCAGAGATTCATCCTGCTGCAGCTCACGGTAGAGCTCATAGCTTTCACGGGTAATTTGCTCTGCGTGCGATAGAGTTTTGCCTAACTGGACTGACTCCTCGTACAGGTCCGACACCAGAAGTAAAATTCGCTCTGTCTGCTGTCTTTGTGCCTCTTCATGCTGAACAGATTGATTTAATCGAATCATGTTATAGAACCCAAGCACGAAGAAGCTGCGGATCATGGCCATAAAAGCCACTTTGCTGATCTTCATGATGTCCCAGAAATCGCCGTCAATGCTTCGCCGGACACTAAGTTCCGCCACACTTGCGGCAACCTCAATCCCCACCGAGAGGAGGCCTACGCGCAGTGCGCGGTAAGGCTCGGCATTAATGTTAAGGACCTGAAAGAGCAGGCCATAAACCATGTAATAAAAAAAGGTAGGTCCATGCAAGGTCACCAACGCTTCAAAGGAAGACCCGGGATGGAGATAATGATTGAGTGAAATGCGAAAAGCGACTACTGCGATCCCGACAAGCACACCCGATAGTGCAGGCGGAATTTGACGTACGGATAACAGAAAGAAAAAAAACACAGGCGTACCGAAGCTGAGACGAAATGTATTATCGAACGGGTGAATATTCAACTCACCTGCCAGTGGTACAAAGATAAGCATCAGCAGGAAAAGAAGGGTATTTAGCTTCATCCAAATTCACCTCCGGATATTTGTTTCAGAAAGGCAATGTAAGATAAATTCACAGGCTCAACATTAATGTTTGTGAATTTATAGAAAAAAAGAAATACATGTGTAGATAACTGTCGGTTTTTATAGTTCGGATTGTAGTATAAATAACATCATTTGAATATTAAGAGCTGCATACTGCAAAAATATACAAACCAGCCAGGGGGGACATGAAGTGAAAAAGATTAATTTAACAATGCAAATCTTTATCGGTCTGGCTTTAGGTATTATTGTTGGTGCCTTATTTTACGGCAATTCAGGGGTGGAAGTCTACTTAAAGCCGATCGGTGATATTTTCATCCGCTTAATTAAGATGATTGTCGTACCTATTGTGATCTCAACGCTCATTATCGGTGTAGCCGGCGTCGGAGATATGAAGAAACTGGGGAAACTCGGCGGGAAGTCGATTCTGTACTTTGAAATTGTAACAACCATTGCGATCCTGTTTGGTCTGCTTGTTGCCAATCTGGTTCGACCCGGTGAGGGCGTGGACATGTCCCACCTGGCCAAAAGCGATATCCATTCCTATGTGGAGACTGCAGAAAAGTCTGGCCATAACTTTATAGATACAATTGTGCATATTGTACCTACCAATGTTATTCAAGCTCTGGGCGAAGGAGATATGCTGGCTATTATATTCTTCTCCGTGTTGTTTGGACTAGGAGTAGCTGCGATTGGTAACAAGGGCAAGCCTGTGCTGAACTTCTTTGAAGGTGTAGCCGACGCCATGTTCTGGGTAACCAATCAGGTTATGCGCTTGGCTCCGTTTGGCGTATTTGCACTGATTGGAACGACAGTGGCCAAGTTTGGATTAGCCTCGTTATGGCCGTTATTGAAGCTTGTCCTGTCAGTGTACGGCTCCATGTTACTGTTCATTGTGATTGTTTTTGGAATTATCGCCAAGCTTTGCGGTACCCGTCTCTGGACCATGGTTAAAATTTTGAAAAGTGAACTGTTGCTTGCGTATTCGACGGCCAGCTCGGAAAGTGTACTGCCTAAGATCATGGAGAAGATGGAGAAATTCGGATGTCCGAAGGGAATCACGTCCTTTGTCATTCCGATCGGATATTCTTTTAATCTGGACGGCTCCACTCTGTATCAGGCACTAGCTGCCATTTTTATTGCCCAAATGTATGGCATTGATATGCCGATCACGACCCAAATTACGCTTGTACTCGTACTGATTATTTCCTCCAAAGGGATTGCTGGTGTGCCGGGTGCTTCCTTTGTCGTGTTGCTCGCTACGCTGGGAGCAGTGAATCTCCCGCTGGAAGGTCTGGCCTTTATCGCTGGTATTGATCGTATTCTGGATATGGCGCGTACGGTAGTCAATGTTTTAGGGAACTCGCTTGCGGCTGTAGTCATGTCCAAATGGGAAGGACAATATGATAAAGAAAAAGGCGAGGAATACGTTGCTTCAATTAAATAAGATACATTGACCCGTATAGTGGATAACAAGAGCACCTTTGCGAAGTAATGCAGAGGTGTTCTTTTTGTTTCCAGACTTGTTAACACACTTCCTTTTTCGACATTTTTCGATTTTTTTTGTATGGATATATAGGTATATGGGCATGAAAAATAAGCCTTAGTACCTATGTGATTATAAAATTATTTATAATGATTCTTAATAAAATACCGATATTAAATTATACCGTTTTATATATTGGCTTAGAAGGGAAGATCATGTATGTTTCTCAAGAAAAATGAGTCTCAATCACTTGCTCCTTTAGTAGAAGAAAGCCGCAAACTTTCACAGAGAATACAGCAAAAGGATTATGCTGCTGCAATACAGGTTCCCTCAGCATCTCCTGAGGTTCAAGAAATCGCAAACAATGTTAACCAAGCTATAGAATCCATGAAAAATGATGCTCAGCATGTTGATATCCGTTTGAAGCTTGTTACCAAGGCGATAGAGATTGGATTATGGGACATGGAGGTCATTGCGGGTGATCCTGTCAATCCCAATAATACGTTCACATGGTCGGAAGAATTCCGTTCTATGCTGGGATATCAGAGCGAAAAGGAATTCCCCAATGTATTGGACAGCTGGTCATCTCGACTGCACCCCGAGGATTATGACAGGTCTTTGGCAGAATTGTCTGATCATTTGCTGGATTTTACGGGAAAGACGCCATATGACGTACAGTATCGTTTGAAGCTGAAGCATGGAGAATACCGCTGGTTCCGGGCTACCGGAACGACGATCCGCGACGAGAAGGGAGTGCCGCTTCGGATTGCGGGCGCTCTGCTGGATGTGCACGATCAGAAGATTAAGTCGGAGGAGCTTCAGGCGCTAGTTACAAGATACGACCTCATTAACCTCGTGTTGGTTGAAGCTCCTTACGATGTAAATATTATCGGAGGGGACATAGAGAATCCGGATAATACATTTTGGTGGTCACCGCAATTCCGCGAAACGCTGGGTTTTAAGGACGAGCAGGATTTTCCAAGCAAGCTTAGCAGCTGGGCTTCAATCCTGTATCCTGAGGATGCTGAAATGGCGATTAAAGTTTTGAATGATCATTTAAATGATTATACGGGGCGCACACCGTACGAAATGGAATGCCGTTTAGTGCGTAAGAATGGTGAACATCGCTGGTACTATTGCAGTGGGAAAACATTGCGCGATAGTAAGGGAGTACCTATTCGCATTGCCGGAACAATCCGTGATATCACAGTAGAAAAGGAAAAGCAGGCTGTGGCGGATGAGCTTACGCTCAAAATCCAGCATCTCTCTGATTCCATTACAGAAATGGTGAACGGTGTTAACTCGGTTAGTAACCAGGCACAGGAATTGGCTACGGCTCAAGAGCAATCGACAGAGGCAGCGAATCAAGCCAAAGTCAGTGCAGAAGAGACGCAAAACATTTCGAACTTCATTAAAGAGATTGCAAATCAAACGAATCTGCTGGGTCTGAATGCTGCAATCGAGGCATCGCGAGCAGGCGAGCAGGGACGTGGTTTTGCAGTCGTTGCAGATGAAGTGAGAAAACTGGCCATCCATAGCGCTGATGCGACCGGGAATATCGAGACCAGCCTGGATGAAATGAAAACACTCATTGAGCGAATTCTGCACAACATCGGGAACATGTCTACGCTGACACAAACACAAGCCGCGTTAACGCAGCAAGTGAATGCATCTACGGACGAGATCAACAGTATGTCCAAAGCTTTGTTGGATTTTGCGAGAACGATGTAAGACCTCGTGCTAATAACTAGGCCGAGCCATAGGCTCGGTCTCTTTACTGTTTTTGGCAGATGAACTATACTTTTTGAGGATTAACCTGAAAATGACCTCATAGTAACTTTACGTGGAAAAGAGGGAATGATTTGAGCCTACTTAGTTCAATATTGGTGGGAATTGTAGCTGTGGAGCACGTGTACATTTTAATATTAGAAATGTTTTTATGGACAACCCCGCGAGCGATGCGTACGTTCGGCACCTCCAAGGAACTGGCAGGAGTGACCAAACCTCTGGCAGCCAATCAGGGGCTGTATAACGGATTTCTGGCTGCTGGATTGGTGTGGGGCTTGTTCTATCCCGATCCTGTGATCGGGCGGCAAATCCAATTATTTTTTGTCATTTGTGTGGTAGTGGCTGCGTTGTATGGTGCATTAACTGCCAATAAATCTATTTTACTAAAGCAAGGCTTGCCTGCCATTCTGGCATTAATCAGTTTGCTGGTCTTCTAAATGACACTCTTAACGGGTGTCTTTTTTGCTCATTCGATCACATTTCGTTCACTAAAATGGGCATGGGACAAGGATAGCAGCGATACCGGCGAGCTGAAAGAAATTAGTCCCGGCCATTATGTGGCGTACCCGGTTGGCCGTTAGGTTAAGATCGATTGTACGGTGTACATAACCCATAGGAGGTAAAAAATGATGACTGAATCGACGAAAAGAGTACGTATTTCCCAGTGGGACGCGCTCATGCTGGAATCTTTACGTTCATTAGGCTGGTCCCATGAGGAACTCATCCATCGGGTGCAGCAAAATGAGCTGCCAACGGACGGACAGTTTGATTATACGGAACTGGCCACCGGGCTGGCGTCCAAAGAGCCGGAGGTGTTTGTCAACGCGGTAACAGACGGGTATCAGATCAAATATAATACGATCCGTGGCATTCGCTCGTGGATTGCCGTGGCGCTCGGGCGTGAGCCTGAGCTGTCTCTGGAAGAAGGAAGCGAAGCTGTAACATCCGAACTGACGCAGGCTGAGTATGATCGGCTGGAGCAGGTGCTGTCGTTAGGCTGGGTCATTCAGGAAGCACGTCCCGCGACTGGCGATACTGCAGGATTGTACCGAATTGTGCCTGCTGCAAAGACGAATTAAATCGTGGGGAGGGAGTAACCCACTTTACCAGAAATTGAAACGGGCTGGCCAGGGAGGCCAGCTCGTTTTTTAATGCGATTCTTCTTCATCATTTTCATACTTGAGAAGATACGGTTACGGCTTGGCGCCTCATTCACAACCTTTCCATCTTTTCTCATACGGATATCATCGATTGAAATGATTAGAAAGGTTACATTTTTCACCATATATGACCGATAAAAGTATAGTAGTATTTATATTTTATGGAAAATGAGGAAAGGGGATATTTTAAAACTGATGAGTGAACAAGAAATACATAGGAGTGAATGTGGAGGTGGGACGATCGTCGCTGAACCGAACGCAGTTTCACCACGTCCACAAAGAATTGTTTTGACCCTGGTTGCAGGATTGGCTTTCTTGATCTTTAGTTTCTTCCTTTCTCTAATCACAGGTATATTCCCTATCAGCTATGCGGAGTTATGGGAAGTTTTGTTTTCTTCCAATCCCGATCCCGTATTAAAGGAAGTTGTATACCAAACTCGTATGCCATTTGCCTTGGATATGTTGTTGCTCGGAGGATGTCTGGCCGTATCAGGAACTCTCTTACAATTACGAACAGCTAATCGGTTTGCATCACCCACCTTAACCGGACTTATGCCTGGGGCAATGACGGGGCTAGGTGTTGTCCTTTTACTTGGAATGAACATAGATTCCTTTGGCAGTATGGCCCTTTGTATTGCAGGAGCAGTGTTTGGGGGATTCATTGTATTTACATTGAATAAAATCCATTTCATTCGTGGACGGTCTGCGGGAATTCATTTATTCATGATTGGTTTCATTATTGATGTTGCCCTTCGTTCAATCTCTGGGTTTATTGTGCTACTTGGAGAAAATCAGCAAGAGTGGGCAATTTCTGTGGGAGGATGGGGGATAAGGGAAGGATCATTCACGTTTTGGCTTGCCTTGGTTACACTTCTCGTTGCAGGATCTGTCTTTGCATTCCCCAAGCAGCTTAGACCACTGTACATTCCCTTTGCAATGGTGTTGACCGCCGCTACGGTGTGGGCGTGTGGTGCCATCGGATATATAGGACTTATTGTGCCTTATTTCATGCGTTGTATGATAGGAAACCGTCCGCGGCTTCTCATTTTAGGCTCCGTCCTTTGGGGTGGCGGGTTGTTGATGCTGGCCAAAGTCATTTCCGCTAGAATCCATGAGCCGGTTGGGTTGCCCTTAACCCCGGTGCTGGCCTGCGTTGGCATACCCTTCTTGGTCTTTATGGTGTGGGGCGAATGGAAAAGAAGCTCTCTGCTTGAGAAGTACTAGATTATCAAACGTAATATTTACCGGACAGCTAGACTGTTATCATACTGCTCTGCCAGCTCATCATACTCTCTTTTTTATGCTATATTTTATACATAAATAAAATAATCAGAGGGTTGAGGTGCAGCATGACATCAATGACTATTGTCGAATCATCCGTCAAACCAGGATTAATGGCTTTTCAGGCAAGCACTGAAGATCAGGAGCAGGTTCAGGAGTTAATTTTAAAGACGGCCAGGTGGCTGCACAGCAAAGGCTCTACGCAATGGGGACGCTTACTAAAAGGAAAAGATGATCACAACCTAGGCGGCGCTATTGCACGTGGAGAAGTGATTATTTTCCGAGCATCAGAGGATCATGGCTTGGCAGGCGCAGTGATCTTGCAGCAGCAGCCCAGTGCATGGGACCGTAAGTTGTGGGGATTAGACGAAACGGATTCTGAGGGAGGAACCTCAGTATATCTGCATCGTTTGGTTGTGGATCGCGATAGCACCGGGAAGGGTCTAGGCCTTGAGCTGATGCAATGGATTGAACAAGGTATCCACTTTACAGGCAAGGATCGAATCCGTTTAGACTGTATTGCGGGCAATGACAAGCTTAGCGAGTTTTACAGACAATGCGGTTATACGTATATAGGCGAAACGAACGGCTATAATACTTTTGAAAAGATGCTAATAAAGATTTAGAAAACTGAATTATAGCTCAAGGAATACGAAAGAAGGAAGCAGGTGATCTGCATTCTTCTTTTTTTGTTGTGCAGCCTTTACTTTCCCTTGATCGCTGTCATATCAGAGTCCTCCAAAAGAGAAAATTTATATGAAAATGAAAATGGGGATATCGTGTCTCACCCTTCTACATATGATGATAGGGAAGTTTTGTAAGCGTTTTAAAATAGGAAGGCATACAACCAAGTGAAGCTACAGGAGGCGGTTAAAGTGGACGATTACATGAGCTGGATAAAGATTGGATTTTTCCTTATCGTTCTGTTTTTACTTGCAGCGGCATGCAGTACCTCTCCCAAAATAGAGAACACAGACGGGCAAAAAGTGCGGCTTACGATGCAGGTTTGGGGTAATCCTGCGGAGGTAAAGGTGTATCAGCGGGCACTGGATGCATTTGAAAAGGAAAACCCGAATATCGAGGTTAAGCTGGTGCCTGTACCGGGAGACCAATATGAGCAAAAGCTGTTGACACAGCTTCAGGGAAGTCGCGGACCGGATGTGTTTTATTCGTATGAACCGACGATTGCGCGTTTGATCGGGGCGAAGCAGGTACAGCCTTTGGGTGAGTTTTTAAAAAGTGATGCAAGTGATGTGAAGGCTGAGGATTTTCCAGAAGGATTGTGGGGACCGGCAAAGCGTGATGGGGAAATCTATGGGGTCACTCCCGACTCAAACCCGATGGTCATGTATTACAACAAAAAGGTATTCAAGGAAGCAGGCGTGAAGACGCCGCAAGAATACTATGACGAAGGCAAATGGAACTGGGATGCCTTTGAGGAGGCTACTTCCAAGCTGAAGGCAGCCGGAAAACAGGGTTATATTGCGGAAAACTGGTGGGCTCACTGGTATTCATGGGTGTGGTCGAATGGCGGTCAGATTTTTGATGAACAGGGCAAATATGTGCTGGACCACAATGAAAAGGGCAAGGAAGCCTTCAGTTTTATGTACGATATGGTGAAAAGGGGAAATGCCGTATATCTCGGATCACTTCCCAAAGGGCAAGGGGCTGACGCGATGTTCATGTCCAATCAAGTCGGTATGCTGGCGGCGGGAAGATGGCTGGAGCCCTTGTTTAGTCAAAATAAAAGCCTCGACTTTGATTATATCTACTGGCCATCTAATACCGGTAAGAATGAGCCCGTTGCCATTCCGGTTGCCTATGTAGCTGTAAACAAAAATAGTCCGCATGTGCAAGAGGCCATGAAGCTGGCAGCCTTCTATGTCTCTGTGAAAGGGCAGGAGGAGCGGCTGGTTGAAGGTGGCAATGCCATGGGTACGCTTGCTGCCGCAGACGAGAGCATCATGAAAAAGGCGACGATTGAGCACTCAGGCTATCTGACTGAGGGACGAGATAAAGGGCATGCTTATGGTTCTGCATTGGCGTATGATGCACAGGTGCCGGGGTTGAACTCCGATATCACGGAAACCATTGACCTGATGTTCCTGGGCAAGCAGGATGCTGCGACAACCATTGAAAAGTTGAATCAGATCATATCCAAGGCGGTCAAGTAAACACGGGATCGGCCGTGACCAGGGAGGAAGGTGACAAGATGCAGAAAAAGCATCAAGCGCTGTGGGGCTATCTGTTCATTGGCCCCCAGTTTCTTGGTCTGTTATGTTTTTCGCTGCTGCCCTTGCTGTATGCGTTTTACTTAAGTTTTGTAAATTGGGATGGTTTCGGGGTACCTTTGTTTGTCGGCTTGGACAATTTTAAAGGTCAATTATCTGATCCTGATTTTTGGAAGGCACTTATCAATACGGTCTACTATATGGTGCTGGTCATCCCGGTGGGGATTGTGTTGGCTCTGCTCGTAGCCATCGTGCTCAATAAAGTAAAGGGCAGGGAAATCTATCGCTTGTTTTTTTTCATGCCTGTCGTAACCAGCTCGGTATCGGTTGGGGTCATCTGGATGTGGATACTGAATGGTGAATTCGGCATTTTAAACCACTTGCTGCGAGCGATTGGGATTACAGGCCCAATGTGGCTTACCGATACGCATTGGGTGATCCCATCGATTGCTCTACTTAGCATATGGCTGGGACTGGGATACAACATGGTCATTTTTTTGGCAGGACTCCAGGGCATCTCCAAAAGCTATTACGAGGCAGCCGAAATTGACGGGGCCAGCAAGTTCCAGCAGCTAAGGTATATTACATTGCCGCTATTGTCACCAACGACCTTTTTTGTCACCATCATGATGGTTATTAGCTCTTTTCAGGTATTCGATCAGGCGTTCGTCATGACGAACGGCGGACCGGCCAAAGCAAGCTATACGCTTGTGTATCACATTTACGATCAGGCATTCATAGATTTCACGATGGGAGAAAGTGCGGCAGCGGCGATGATTTTATTCGTGATCATTCTCATATTTACACTGCTGCAATTTAAAATGCAAAAGAGGTGGGTGCACTATGGAGATTAGTTGCAGAGGCAGGATGTTCCTGCGCCATGTGCTGCTCGCTGTCGGCTCTTTAATCATGTTTTTTCCATTTCTGTGGACCATCCTCAGTTCTCTAAAGGATATCTCTCAAATTTTTGTCGTTCCGCCGCAATGGATTCCCGATCCGTTTGTATGGAGTAACTATCCGGCTTCGCTGGAGGCCATGCCCTTCGTGCAGGCGTACATGAATAGCTTTTACATTACGTTTATCATCGTGACAGCAACGTTGATTAGCGCTTCTATGGCGGCGTATGCTTTTGCTAAAATCCGTTTTCCAGGTTCGGATATATTGTTTATTTTGTTCCTCGCTACGATGATGGTGCCTAAGCAGGTAACGATGATTCCGTTATACTTGGTGATGGATCGTATCGGTTGGCTGGATACGCATTGGTCGCTGATCGTACCTGGAGCCTTGTTTAATGCATTCGCGGTGTTTTTGCTCCGTCAATTCGTCATGGGTATTCCACGTGATCTGGAGGAAGCAGCAGTCATGGACGGGGCGGGATACATTCGCATTTACTGGAGTGTCATTCTGCCACTCGTTCGTCCAGCATTGGCGGCGATCGGAATTTTCACCTTTTTGGGTGCCTGGAATAGCTTTCTTGATCCGCTGATCTATCTCAATACACCGGAAAAATTTACAGTTCCGCTTTTGCTCAACAATTTCAAAGGACTATATACCGCCGATTGGTCACTGATGATGGCAGGCACCACCATCTCTGTCGTTCCAGTGCTCATCGTCTACATCATTGCCCAAAAGCAAATTATTGAAGGCATTACCTTAACAGGCATCAAGGGGTAGGGGCGTTTCCCTACTCCTTTTTGTGCGATTTCCGATACTGTAACGGAGTACGCCCGGTGAAATGCTTGAATACACGGCCAAAGTGAGCGATGCTGTCAAAGCCCGTTTTTTCAGCAATGGCGGTCACTTTCCAGTTCGTTTCCTTCAAATACGCCCGAGCCTGCTGGACCCGTACATCTTGAAGATACTCGACCAGGGTAAAGCCTGTGGTCTGCTTGAAAATGCGGCACAGATATGTGCTGCTAATATAAAAATGTCCTGCCAGTTGCTCCAACGACAGCTTCTCGGCATAGTGGGCATGCAGGTACTCAATCACCGAGTACACACGTTGCTGCTGCTCGCTGCGTTCCGGCGCTATGGTGTCAGGAGCCGCTGATTGTATGCGGCGGATTCGGATCAGTAGCTGTAGCAACAGGCTCTGAAGATACATATGACGGTATGCATGCTCTTGATGGTATTCATCCAGCATTTGCTGGAACAGATGCTCCAGCTCGCGTTGTTCTTCCGCGGAGGGGCGAAGCAAAAAGCTTTTTTCAGGCAAAAGCAGGTGGCTCTGATCGCTGGATGGAGTAACAGACGTGGACGAGGCTACAAACGCTTCATCAAAGTTGATTAAAATTCGCTCATGGCTGCCGCTCCCCTTGTTACTCGTACGGTGAAAATCATGTTTGCTAATCCAGATCAGATCGCCCTTTTGTAGCGCGTATACACGTTGATTAATGTAATAGTAGCGCTCTCCTGCCAGCAGATAATAGATTTCATGCGCTTGATGGACATGGTCGGCAGACATGCTAAAAGGCACCATCCGAAGCGCTTGCTCGATGGCAAAAAGGGGTGTAGCGATCATAGCAGCGTTCTCCTTTATGAAAGCATTCATGAGAATAATATATGCATACTTTTTGGATGAATTCACAATAAAAGCGAAGATTTTGCTCTTTCTTATACTATAAAATATAAGTAATTCATGTAAAGGATGTGAACCAATTGGCTAAAATCAAATATGCGCTTGTGGGCACCGGAGGAAGAGCTGAATTTTTTTACGGTGAAGTTGTTACCGTTTTCAAAGATACATCAGAGCTGGTCGCGTTCTGTGACGTCAATCAGACGAGAATGGATTATGCCAATCGGCTGTTGCAGGAGAAATACGAACACCATCCGATTCCAACCTATAAAGCCCACAAATTTGACCGAATGATCGCGGAGATGAAGCCGGATATCGTCATCGTCACCACCATTGACCGGGTGCATCATCGGTATATTATCCGGGCGATGGAGTTGGGCTGTGATGTCATTTCCGAGAAGCCGATGACGGTCGACGAAGACAAATGCCAAGACATTCTGGATGCCATAGACCGCACGGGACGGAAGCTGCGCGTCACCTTTAACTATCGTTATGCGCCGCATAATACAAAAATCCGCGAGATTATTATGGACGGAACGCTCGGAGAGGTGCTGTCAGTCAATTTCGAATGGCTGCTGAATACACAGCATGGCGCGGATTATTTCCGTCGGTGGCACCGGGACAAGCGCAATAGCGGCGGTCTGCTGGTGCATAAATCGACGCATCATTTTGATCTGATGAACTTCTGGCTTGGCTCGAAACCGGAGACGGTGTATGCGATGGGAGATCTGAAATTTTACGGCCGGGAAAATGCGGAGCAGCGTGGCGTGACGGAGTTTTATCAACGGGCTTACGGCAGCAAGGCAGCGGAGAATGACCCCTTTGCGCTACACCTGGACCGTAATGAGCATCTAAAAAGTATGTATCTGGATGCTGAGCATGAGGATGGCTATGTGCGGGATCAAAGCGTATTTGGCGACAATATCAGCATAGAAGACACGCTGAGTGTCATGGTGAAGTATCAGAACAAGACGGTGATGAACTATTCACTGAATGCTTATATGCCTTGGGAGGGCTTTATCATCGTATTTAATGGCACGAAGGGACGGATGGAGGTTCGGGTATCCGAGCAATCCTATGTTAATTCCGGTGGCAGCAAGGCAGATGAGGGTGCGCTCAAAGAGAAGACTATCACCATCTATCCCCACTTTGCAGCACCTTATGAGGTCGAGGTAGAAGAAGGCGTAGGTGGTCATGGCGGAGGAGATCCAGTTATGCTGCGGGATATTTTTGATAAGCCGGCAGAGGATCGGTTTCATCGTGCGGCCTCACATATCGACGGTGCATGGTCCATTTTAACTGGCATCGCCGCCAACCGCTCTATGCGTACAGGTCAGCCAGTGAAGGTGGAGGAACTGGTGCGCTTGTAATGAGTAGTAAATTTAATACCGAAAAGACCCCTCTAACTAGATTGAACAGAGGGGTCTTATTTTGGTATTCAAATATAGAATGCACCTTACATCTTACGGCACTTTATTTTATTATTTATCGGCAGTCAGTTCCCGGGTTCCCAGTTGTTGTACAGGACGATGGTTATCGGGGAAAATGGCAGCAAACTGGTTGATTTGGTCTGCGGACAATTCAATAGGCTGCTCCAGCACTGTCCAATTTACATGTTCTGTGCATGGCGGGGTAGTCAGCGATCCGTTGTAGCGAACGGAGTGCAGGTCTTTTGGCAGCAGCGCAGCGAGATTTATTTCTTCATCCAGAGCCGCTTCTTGGGAAATATCCTTCGGCAGTTTGGACCAAATGCGGTTGAAAGCCTTGTTTTCTTTGCCACTTTGGATAAGGACCCCTAAGACAGCTGTGCTTCCGTTGTCGCTTTGATGGACAAAATGAAGCTCCATTTCAGCATTTTTACCATCAATTTGATGTTCGCTCGGGTGGTGAAAGTGAAACTGCTTTAAAGTGAATTTAGTACCGTCCAGCATGATGTTATTGCTGGCATCGGCAACATTGATTTGCACAGTGTGCCCATTATTCAAAATGGATGCTTTCGTTTTAGTGTAATGAACTTGCAGCGGTTGCTGTGTTTGCGATGCTTCCAGATGGGTATGCTCTATATTGACAGGAGATTGTTCGTGGCCGTTACCACAAGCAACAAAATCTTTTTCCAGCTCTCCCCAATGTTCCGGTCCCTGATCTCCTTCATAGGACCAGTGTGGGCCTTTCTGAACAACTGCATGAGCGTTGTTAACTGATGAGGATGAAGTGCTAGTGGTACTAGAAATGGCGGGCTGTGAATTGCATCCTGTTACCGATACAGCCAAGATAATGGCAAATATGCTGAACAGGCAACCTTTCCAGTTTTTTTTCATGTTTCTTTATCCTTCTTCCAAAATAGAATATGTGAAACTTTTTACATTGTAAATTATTGTACAAAGTTCCTACAAGGGTCCAAGGACTTAGAAAGAAGCGTTTTTGGATTAAATAGTTTTAAGTTAGATTTATATTTGTCCTTTTTGGGCAAAAATTACTATAATAATGAGTGTACATTACAAAATAATTCCATATCTATTTAAAGGAGAGATCTACATGAAAGCAGCAATTGTTACAAAAGACAAGAAAGTCAGTATAGAAGAGAGACCTTTGCGTTCCTTGAAGCATGGAGAAGCGTTAGTCCAAGTTGAATACTGCGGAGTTTGCCACACAGATTTACATGTGAAAAATGCAGATTTCGGTGATGTCACAGGCAGAGTTCTGGGACATGAAGGTATTGGGAAAGTCATTGAATTAGGTGAAGGAGTAACCAGTCTTAAAATTGGTGATCGCGTAAGTATTGCCTGGATGTTCGAAAGCTGCGGTCATTGTGAATATTGCCTAACTGGGCGGGAAACGCTGTGTCGTGAAGTTAAAAATGCCGGATATACGGTAGACGGTGCAATGGCAGAGCAATGTATTGTCACAGCTGACTACGCGGTCAAGGTACCAGATAGTCTTGATCCTGCCGCTGCAAGTAGTGTAACTTGTGCAGGGGTTACAACATATAAAGCAGTTAAAATAAGTGAAATCAAACCAGGCCAATGGATCGGTATCTTCGGCATTGGCGGCTTGGGTAACCTGGCGGTGCAATATGCCAAAAATGTATTCAATGCTAAAGTTGTAGCCTTTGATATCAGTGATGAAAAACTAGAACTGGCCAAACAAATTGGTGCTGACTATACCGTTAACAGTATGAAAGAAGATCCGGTCGCCCGAGCCAAGGAGTTAACAAACGGTTCTGGTCTGGATGCAACCGTAGTTACTGCTGTTGCCAAAACACCTTTCAACCAGGCCATCGACGTTGTAAAAGCTGGCGCGCGTGTTGTAGCTGTAGGTCTTCCAACCGATAAGATGGATCTGGACATTCCTCGTCTGGTTCTGGACGGCATTCAAGTTATTGGCTCCTTGGTCGGCACTCGTGAAGACCTTAAAGAAGCGTTCCAGTTCGCTGCAGAAGGTAAAGTCGTCCCTCTTGTACAAAAACGTCCGCTCGAAGACATTAATGAGATCTTCGAGGAGATGGAGCAGGGCAAAATCCAAGGACGCATGGTCATTGATTTCACAAAATAAAATAATGCCCCATTCGTAACCCTTGGAATTTGGAGAAAGAGGAAGCGCCTGCTGATGTATTGCAGGCGCTCTTTTTGGCTTTACAGCTTATTCAGAATGTTATCTTCCAAAACCGCAGATTTATCCCCATATTCTTTGATGATATGTCTTTCTCCCCAGGCACAAAGAGAATCTAAAATGCTTTTCAGACTACATCCATATTCACTAAGCTCGTACTCCACTTTGGGTGGAACCTGATTATAGCTAATCCGATTGACAATGCCGTCTTCCTCTAATTCACGAAGCTGCTGAGTCAGCATTTTTTGTGTTATGGAAGGCATCATCCGTTTTAATTCGCTTGTCCGCATCTTTCCATGTGTCAAATGACACAGAATCACGCATTTCCATTTCCCCCCGATCACCTCTAACGTCGCCTCAACAGAGATATTGTATTTTTTCTTCCCCAATGCCGATCCCTCCATGTGTATCGCTTTTCTGTTATACATACCTTAACATCCTGTTTTAATCAAAAAGGACTTTATTTAGGGTACTTTTTGGTACCTATATCACTAAAAAGTACGTACTGTTCATAATTGCTTGAATAACTCATAATAACATCTGCTGGTCGAAGATTACTATAGATAGGAGTGAAAAACATGTCGCCAGAATCAAAAGGAAGTATATGGCCATTACTGGCTCTAGCCGTAAGCGCCTTTGCGATTGGGACAACTGAGTTCATCAGCGTGGGACTGCTTCCCCTCATTACTGAAGACTTGCACATATCTGTAACGATGTCCGCACTAACTGTAACGCTGTATGCATTAGGAGTTACCATCGGGGCACCTGTCTTGACCTCATTAACATCAAGTGTTCCCCGTAAAACGTTGCTGCTGTGGATCATGATTATATTTATTGCAGGTAACAGCCTTGCTGCGGTCTCTAGTGGAATTGCCTTGCTGCTGATTGCACGTGTGATCTCGGCGTTCGCCCATGGGGTGTTCATGTCCATCGGTTCCACCATCGCGGCCGATCTTGTGCCGGATGATCGTCGAGCGAGTGCGATTTCCATTATGTTCTCCGGGTTGACCGTAGCCACAGTCACAGGTGTACCTTTGGGTACCTATATTGGGCAGCAATGGGGTTGGCGGGCTGCATTTATGGCGATTGTGGTCGTCGGTGTAGTGGCACTCATCGCCAATCTGATTCTGCTGCCATCTACACTGCGCAAAGGGAACAAGACTCCTTTCCGCGAGCAGGTCAAACTGGTTACCAATGGTCGCTTGCTACTTGCATTTATCATTACAGCTTTGGGGTATGGAGGCACATTTGTGGTGTTTACTTATTTATCTCCATTACTCCACGACATAACCGGATTTCAGCAAAGTACGGTAACGTTTATTCTTTTGCTGTATGGAATTGCGATTGCCATCGGGAATGTCATTGGCGGAAAAGCAGCAAACCGTAAGCCGCTTTCAGCTTTGTTTTACATGTTTCTGATTCAAGCAGTGATCCTTTTTCTCCTGTTGTTCACGGCACCTTTTAAAACGGCAGGACTGATTACGATCTTCTTTATGGGATTGCTTGCGTTTATGAACGTGCCCGGGTTACAGGTATATGTAGTCATGTTAGCCGAACGGTTTGCACCCAAAGCTGTCGATGTTGCCTCTGCTGTTAATATTGCTGCTTTCAACGCAGGGATAGCCATCGGAGCTTATGTAGGCGGAATTGTAACGGATTCACTCGGTCTCATTCATACAGCCTGGATCGGGAGCATTATGGTTTTCGTTGCGGTCCTGCTCACAGGCTGGAGTCGTATGCTCGAAAAAAGGGATACAACTACCATTACAGGTTAAAGCTTTTAAAAAATAGAGAGGAAGATACAAAATGACACAAAACTTACAAAGCACAACATTGTTAAACAACGGAGTTCGTATGCCTTGGTTTGGCATCGGGGTATTTAAAGTGGAGGAAGGTTCGGAGCTGGTCGATGCTATAAAGGCTGCTGTAAAGCATGGCTACCGCAGTATAGATACAGCTGCAATCTATGCGAATGAAAGCAGTGTAGGGCAGGCTATTCAGGAAGCCCTTCAGGAAAATAATCTGTCCAGAGAAGATCTGTTCGTCACGTCCAAAGTGTGGAATGCAGATTTAGGCTATGAAGAGACACGAGCCGCTTATGAAGCCAGTCTGGACAAGCTGGGTCTGGACTATCTGGATCTATATCTGATTCATTGGCCAGTTCAGGGAAAGTATAAAGAAGCTTGGAGAGCGTTGGAATCCTTGTATAAAGAAGGACGGATTAAGGCAATTGGAGTCAGCAACTTCCAGATTCATCATTTGGAAGATCTCATGAAAGATGCTGAAATCAAGCCAATGATCAATCAGGTGGAGTTCCATCCACAATTAACCCAAACCGAGCTGTTGCAATTCTGTCAAAGGAACGACATTCAAATGGAAGCCTGGTCCCCGTTAATGCAAGGCCAATTGCTGGATCATCCGGTACTGCAAGACATAGCGACCAAGTACGGTAAATCGGTGGCGCAAGTGATTTTACGCTGGGATGTGCAGCAGGGAGTTGTCACCATTCCCAAGTCTACCAAGGCGCATCGGATCGTCGAAAATGCCGATATTTTTGACTTCGAACTGACGCGCGAGGATATGGATCGAATTCAGGCGTTAAATGCCGATCTTCGGGTAGGTCCAGATCCGGATAACTTTGATTTTTAAAATTACGTTCATCATGAGACGCCGTTTCCTTCTTCACTGAAGGGACGGCGTTTTTGCATGATGGGTCTGGAGCCACAGCAATCCAATCCCGCCATATGGTATTATAGGGTTATGTGAAAAGAGACGTTTTGGAAGCTTGTGAATACGAAAAATCTCCGGGGGACTTCATGAATAAGACGATTGCAGATATAGCCCAAATGGCTGGTGTATCCAAGAGCACGGTATCCCGTTTTTTGAACGGCGGGTCTGTCAGCGTGGATACGAAACGAAAAATTGAAAAAGTGGTTAAAGCCACGGGCTATGTGCCCAATGCCTTTGCCCAGAGTCTTAAGGCGAAGCGGACCAACATCATCGGCACCGTTGTGCCGCGTCTGGATTCTTTTGCGACATCTCATACGCTGATGGGGATTGATGAGGAACTGCGTTCTCAGCATTATCAGATGCTGATCTCCAATACGAGCCAGGATGTACAGCGTGAAATCGAAGCCATTTATGAGCTGGGCCGACAAAAGATTTCGGGTATCATTTTGCTGGCTGCTCAAATTACAGACGACCATCTGACCGCGATTCGTGACATCGGTATTCCAGTGTTGCTGGTGGGCCAGCAGCACGAGCAGCTTCATAGCCTTATCCATGATGACTATCGTGCAGGATATGATATTGGCACGTACGTTTTGTCTCAGGGACACCGCGAAATTGCCTACGTTGGTGTTACTGAAAAGGATGTTGCCGTCGGTGTGCAGCGCAAGGAGGGCTTTAGGCAGGCTGTACGCGATGCATTGCCTACTGAGTCTTGTACGGACGATGCGATGCAAGCAGCAGGGTATGATATCAGATACTATGAGACCGGATTTAAAATGTCCGATGCACGGATTGCTGCATCCGCCATTTTGGACCATTTCAAGCCATCGTTAATGGTGTGTGCTACAGATAATATCGCGCTGGGCGTAATCAATGCGGCTTATTCCAGAGGGATTGTCATTCCGTCGGATTTGTCGGTAACTGGCTTTGGGGGATACGATATTACGGAGGTCATTCACCCTGCGTTAACAACTGTTCAATATCCGTATATGGAGGCTGGACGTGTAGCAGCACAAAATATTGTACGGCTGGTAGAACATAAAACGGTAGAGCAAGTGACAGTCATGGATTATTCCCTTATTGAAAGAGAAAGCGTTGACAAACGCTAAACAAGTGGATTATAATTTCTTCGAAACCGGTTCCATTTTACTCTTGCACAATTGGAATCGGTTGCAAATCCATGGATGAGTGTTTTTTTAATCGTATAGGAACCGGTTCCATTATAATATTTTTTCGTTAATTTGGAACCGGTTCCCTAAATCTAAGCTTTTAAAAAATGAGGTACACCTATGAAAATGACAAAAGAACAAAAGTATCGATTGATCGAGCAGGCAGAGCCCGGTGAAATAGCGAGCTTGCAGAAAAAGGTGGAGCAATGTCAGTGGCGACAGTCGTTTCATATCCAGCCACCGACAGGTTTACTCAATGATCCGAACGGATTTTCATATTATCAAGGTGAATACCATTTATTTTATCAGTGGTTCCCGCTCGGAACCGATCATGGGATGAAATATTGGTATCATTTGAAATCCAAAGATTTGGTCACATGGCATAGTGCAGGCATTGGCATCACACCTGGGGACGATTTCGACTCGCATGGGGCTTATTCCGGCAGCGCGCTGGAGCATGAGGACAAGTTATACATGATGTATACAGGAAATACAAGAGACGAAAACTGGATTAGACATCCTTATCAATGCATGGCTGTAATGGATGAGAGCGGTCGCATTACCAAGTGGGAGCATCCTGTTATTGACCATGTACCAGAAGGCTATACAGATCATTTTCGTGATCCCAAGCTGTGGAAGGACGGCGATAGTTTCTACTGTGTGATTGGTGCCCAGAGAACGAATTCAACAGGCTGCGTTGTCCTTTACCGTTCAACCGATCTTCATACTTGGCAGTTCGAGGGGGAACTGAACACCGGGCTGGAATCGTTTGGATACATGTGGGAATGTCCGGATTATTTTGAACTGAACGGAGCAGGAGTCTTGGTCTTTTCTCCACAGGGCTTGGAGCCTTCAGGGGACGAAAACCACAACATTTATCAATCGGGCTACGTCATCGGCAAACTGCTGAATACAGAGACAAGAACACTGGAGCATGGCGCATTCCACGAGCTCGATAGAGGCTTTGATTTCTATGCACCACAGACGATGATTGACCCGCAGGGGCGGCGTATTATGGTGGCCTGGATGGGGCTGCCGGATATCGAATACCCGACAGATCCGAACGGATGGGCCCATTGTCTGACGTTACCGAGAGAACTTACGCTTCATGAGGGAAAACTCTTGCAGCGGCCAATCCCAGAACTAACCACATTGCGTAGAAATAGTGAGGATCGGGTAGCTGATACGTTGTCTTCAGAGAGCAAAACCTATGAAGGATTTAAAGGTACAGCGTATGAGCTGATCTGTGAAGTAGATCTTTTGGATGCGAAGGCATTTGGTATCGAATTCCGTGCGAGTGAGACGGAGAAAACGGTGATAAAATATAACGCCGTCAGCCGCAAACTTGTATTGGACCGTTCGCAATCGGGTGAGCCTGTAGCCGCTGAGTATGGTGAAGTGCGGCAGTGTGCATGGGATAAGGATCATATCAAACTTCATCTGTTTGTGGATACATCTTCGGTTGAGATTTTCATCAATGATGGGGAAGAAGTGTTCACCAGTCGTATTTTTCCGCACCCAGAGAGTGACGAAATACGCTTTTTTGCCGACAAGGGAGAGGCTCTCTTCCAAGCGGTAAAATGGAATTTTACATGAGTAGGCTAATTCATCAAGTGGATCGTTAATCATCAAACATAACGGAATGAACGAGGGGATGAACATCATGGCGGAAAACAGAGAGATAGCTAAAGAAGTGATCGAGGCGATCGGTGGAAAGGAAAATATCGCTTCGTTTGCTCACTGTGCAACGCGCTTACGAATTATGGTGCATAATAAGGAGAAGATTGATCAGAAAAAAGTTGAAGAGATCGACAAGGTTAAGGGTGCTTTCTTCAATTCAGGTCAATATCAGATTATTTTTGGTACAGGAACGGTAAATCGGATTTTTGAAGAGGTTGAGAAGCTTGGCGTGACGGGTTCATCTAAAGAAGAGGTGAAGAGTCAGGCGAAAAAGGAGGGCAACGTCTTCCAGCGGTCCATTCGTACCTTTGGCGATGTGTTTGTACCGATTATTCCAGTGCTGGTCGCTACGGGGTTGTTCATGGGACTGCGCGGTTTGCTTACTCAGCCGCAAATTCTCGCTCTGCTCGGTATGACGCCGCAGGATATTTCACCTAACTTTTTATTATATACACAGGTATTAACGGATACGGCTTTTGCCTTTCTGCCTGCGTTAGTCGCATGGTCAGCCTTTAGAGTATTCGGCGGTAGTCCGGTGCTGGGTATCGTTCTCGGTCTGATGCTGGTAAACCCGGCTTTGCCTAACGCGTATAGTGTTGCGGACGGCTCAGCTCATCCGTTGACGATGTTCGGATTCATTCCAGTGGTGGGCTATCAGGGCTCAGTATTGCCAGCCTTCTTCGTGGGTTTGATCGGAGCCAAACTGGAGCGGGCGCTGCGTAAACGGGTGCCTGAAGCGCTGGATCTGATCCTTACACCATTTTTAACACTGTTGATTATGATCACTTTGGGACTGTTTGCTATCGGTCCAGTGTTCCATTCACTTGAAGAATGGGTGCTGCACGGAACAATATTTGTACTTGATTTGCCTTTCGGTATTGCAGGGATCGTCATCGGCTTTTTGCATCAGATTATCGTCGTTACAGGTGTGCATCATATATTTAATTTTCTGGAGATCCAACTGCTTGAAAAGAACGGCGTAAATGCCTTCAATGCTATTATTACCTGCGCAATGGCTGCACAGGGAGCTGCCTGCCTGGCGGTTGGTCTGAAAACGAAGGACAGCAAGCTGAAAGCGTTGGCGCTTCCTTCTTCGTTCTCTGCTTTCCTGGGGATTACAGAGCCGGCTATCTTCGGAGTCAATCTGAGATATATGAAGCCTTTTGTCATGGGTCTCATCGGCGGAGCGGTTGGTGGTTTTATTGCTTCAGTCTTCCATTTGGCGGCTACAGGGATGGCGGTTACAGTTATTCCGGGTACGTTGCTCTACATGAACCATCAGCTTCCGCTTTACATTTTGGCAAACTTGGTTGCTATGGCTGTATCTTTTGTCCTGACTTGGATGTTTGGCTTTAGCGATAAAATGCTGGATAAAGTCAAAACAGCGGGTTCCTCCAAATAATATCATCCAGTCAGCCCAAATACACGCAGATTCATGCGCGTAAGTATAATGATAATGGTCGCTTTTACATGAATTCCATGTAGGGCGACCATTTTTTTATCTATGATATTCCGCTTCAGGCTATCAGATTAGACGATGGAGGAACGTTCATCCAGAAATTCGGACGGCGAGCAGCCTGTTAAGCGTTTGAAGATCCGATGAAAATAGGAAACATCGCTATAGCCCACATACTCCGAAATTTCACGAATCGTTAGCCGCGACTCGGTTAGCATGTAGATGGCGGTTTTAATACGTTGCGTATGTACATGCTCGCTAATCGTTTGGCGTGTGACCTCACGCAGCAGTGTCGCCGCATAGTTGGGGGTTTTGCGGATGGCGTCGCCAAGCTCTTCTTTGGTTACCTTTTCCCTGTAGTGATTCTGTATATACTGTTTCATATGTTCCACATGCCGCTCTTTATCGCAAGAAATGGCGCCTTTGTCCCATTCCTGGTTCATATAAATCATGGCCTCGGTCAGCAGACAGTCAGCCATCAGAGTATAGTAGCTTGGGTGTTCTGTCCATTGATAATACATCGATTTGATCCGTTCATGCAGCATATCGTAGCATCCTGGTTTGATCAATAACGGCTGGTCTGTATTCAGTATGGGAAGTGCGCTGTTCGTACATGTTTTGCGGCAATGTATCACATACTTGGTATGGAAAAGCGTAGGAATACTCTTTCCATAGTAGTTCAGATGAGCGGGTAAAAGCAGTGCTTCACCCTTGCCAAGAATGAACTTGCAATCGTTCACCCAATATACACATTTGCCAAAGGTGACCAAGATGAACAGTAAGTCATCGTGGCTGCTATTTGTGCCAGCCTTTTCATACCAGTCCACACCGTTGTCCTGCCGTATATCCATCAATGTAATCACGAAACTCACTCCCCGATGTCTTCAACTTTCGTTATACTGTAGTACATTCATCATACTATAGTTCATAGTCTTGGTGCACGGGTACAGGTAGAATAGAGCTATATAAGTTTAATGTAGATAGAGAAGCAAAGTGGAATAGAAAACCATACAGTAAAGACATTCAGGAGGATGACATTACTATGCTTAAAACGAAAATTATTTGTACTATGGGACCTGCCTGTGACTCCATTGATTTGTTAAAAGAAATGATCCAGGCTGGTATGACGGTAGCTCGCTTAAACATGGCTCATGGGGAGCTGGAGGATCATGTTAAACGTATTGAAAATGTAAGACAGGCAGCGAAGGAAATGAATACCTGTATCCCTGTCATGATGGATATTAAAGGACCGGAAATACGGATTGGCAAGCTGAAAGAGGCATCTGTTCTACTGAAGCCAGGCAGCCAGCTCATTCTGACCACGGAAGAGATTTTGGGGGACGAGCATCGTATTTCGGTGAATTACCCAGATATGCCGAAGGATATCAAAACAGGTGACCGCATTCTCATCGACGACGGTTTGGTTGATTTGACTGTAACCTCCATCGAAGGAACCGAGATGATTTGTAATATCGTAAGCGGCGGTATTTTGAAGCCGAGAAAAGGTGTGAATCTGCCAGGGATTCATACAACTCTTCCAGGCGTAACAGAGCGCGACGTGAAGCACATTCAATTTGGGGTGGAGCAGCGTATCGAGCTTATTGCGGCTTCTTTTGTGCGTAAAGGCGACGACATCCGTGAAATCCGTGAGATTTTGAAGGGACATCATGCCGAGCATGTACAGATTTATTCCAAAATTGAAAATGCCGAAGGCATGGAAAACCTGGATGATATCATCGAAGCTTCGGACGGTATTATGGTAGCTCGTGGCGACCTGGGCGTGGAAGTGCCGATTCAAGACGTGCCTGTGATGCAAAAAGAAATGATCGACAAGTGTAATCTGGTCGGTAAGCCCGTTATTGTCGCTACTCACATGTTGGAGTCCATGCAGGTGAACCCGCGTCCGACGAGAGCTGAAGTTAGTGACGTGTTCAATGCCGTTATGCAGGGAGCTGACGTAGTGATGCTGTCGGGCGAATCTGCTGCAGGTAAATACCCTGTTGAATCCGTACGGACCATGGCTGCGGTAGCTGCCAGTGCAGAATCCCAATTGGATTACCAGGAGCAGTTCGATAAGCGCAGAGCACGCCAAAGCACCAACATTACTGAAGTCATTAGTCAGGGTGCGGTGAGTTCGTCTCTGGAGCTGGATGCCAAAGCGATTATTACCTCGACTGCCAGTGGATTCACGGCTCGTATGGTGTCCAAATATCGTCCGAAGGCACCGATCATTGCGGTTACTCCGAATAACACAGTATTCGCTAAAATTTGCCTCTTGTCCGGTGTATTCCCGATTAAAGGGGATAAGGTAGCCACAACGGATGAAATGTTCGAATCTTCCATCCGTAACGCGCTGAATGCAGGCTATATCCAAAAAGGAGATACTGTAGTCCTGTCAGCAGGTGTTCCTGTAGCTGAGGCGGGCACTACCAATCTGATTCGGGTATATCAAGCGTAAGTTACATCAAATACAGAAAAGGCGCTGATCCTCTATGGGTTCAGCGCCTTTTTGATGTTCGGTCGTGTCCTAGGCTTATAGCCCGAACACACTTTTGGCAACGACTTGTGTCAGTTCTGCCTTATGGGCTTGGTATTGCTCTAGGGTAATGCTCTTATTGGCCAGTCGTTGATCCAACTGCTCCGTCAACTGAGCTACCTGTAGATCAACGATAGCCTGAGCATCCTGATTATTGGTTTGTGCAATATCAGCCAAGGTTTGACCATTATATAACGCATCATATAATTGCTCATCAGAGGATATACCCAGTGTTTTCAACAAGTCATCATCCTTGGAAGCTTCATTGTCCTGTACATGAAGGGCTCTCTCTGGAGCCAGTGCAGCAGCATTAGTCCGACTTCCCCAAGTGGATGACTGCCCAATAGATAACGCCAGCAACAGTGTGCAGATGACCAACATTCGTTTTCGATTCATAAGTGTAAATCTCCTTTTGTGTTTCATTAAATTTCTGACGGGGTGGAACGGTATATGGATATCCAACGGGAGTGATGTTTATGCCTTTAGCCCATCCGGCCTATGTAGTTACCAGATTCTTAAATACATCATACACGCCCAATCTTAGCGCCAGCTTAATACTCGTTTAAAATAAACTAAAAGAGAAGATTGTAAACAGGTAGCGCTAAAAAAATTCGCAGATGACAAAAAGAGGATATGAAAAAAACCTCCTTCACAAAAGTGAAAGAGGTTTTAGACAACTACATCAAATTACAATTTAGGGTTTTGCCCATACTTATTGTCGCCAGGCTGACTGTCTAGACATGTGAATACAAGCAGCACAATGCTCCCAAAAGGAACCAAAGCGATCAGAATCCACCACCCGGTTTTGCCCGTGTCGTGTAGTCTGCGGAAAAGAACTGCCAGAGACGGTAACAAAACAGCCAAGCCATAGATAAATGACAATACGAAAGGAAGTCCTAAGAGGAAATCCAACAAGTATAATACCAGGCCAGCTATCGCATTGAACAAAGTAAACATCCAGTATTCTGTACGTCTTGCTCTACCTTGGAATCCTACATAGTTTTGCAGCACTTTTAAATACCATTGCATAAATTTTCACCTCCTCATAAAATGTAAATATTTGTATTACAATTATCATAAAACAGTTATTTTTAAATATATCGGCAGGTAACATATAGGATTTTACTTGTCAAATTATAACTTTAAACTAGGAATTAAAGCAACACATTTATTAATGTTAATAATTAAATGAATTATTTATAAAAATATAAAATTACATATTGAATTTTCTATACCCATTGAATAATATAGAGATACGATTACCATCTGGTTTGAATCGTCCTTCTTAATAGAAGGAGGTTTTATTTTTCGAATTATTTGAAAGCGCTTTAATACAAAGGAGGAGATGATCAACATTTAATTTGAGAGTGAGGAAGTTAATACAAACATAATCCTGACCGTCTTATTCATTATTGTTTTATGTTATCAGGAATGTTCAAAACGAGAGGAGATTGATTTATGAAGCAATTATTTGTTCGTAAAGTAACGGCCGCTTCTCTGGCAGGTGCGCTGTTGTTGCCTGCTTCTCTGGTGGGCGCCGAGTCAACACTCAATTCAGATACAGCTGGGATTCAAAGTGTGGAGCAAACTTCCCTTCAAGCTCAAGGTCTGGAAAATGTTTTAAGCCAAAGTAAAAAGGCCGTCTCCTTCAAGGAGACTTCCGTACATGATCCATCCATCCTGAAAGTGAAAGACACATTTTACATTTTTGGCTCACATCTGGCGGCTGCCAAGTCCAAAGACCTCATGAATTGGGATACGATTGCTACAGGAGTTGCGAATGGTAATGCATTGATTCCCAATGTCAAAGAAGAATTAAAGGAAGCACTGGATTGGGCACAGACAGACACGCTGTGGGCAGCTGATGTCATTCAACTGGCAGATGGCAAGTTCTATATGTATTATAACGCTTGCAAGGGTGACTCACCGCGTTCAGCAATGGGCCTAGCAGTTGCTGATAAAATTGAAGGGCCTTATAAGAATAAAGGCATTTTTCTAAAATCCGGCATGTGGGACCAACTGAGTGAGGATGGGACGATCTATGACGCAACCAAGCATCCGAATGCCGTGGACCCGGACACCTTTTATGATAAGAACGGCAAGTTGTGGATGGTATATGGCTCCTACTCAGGAGGCATCTTCATTATGCAGATGGATGAAAAAACAGGGAAGCCGCTCCCTGGTCAAGGCTACGGGAAAAAGCTGACAGGCGGTAACCATGCTCGTATGGAAGGGCCGTACATACAATACAGTCCGCAAACGGACTACTATTACTTGTTCCTGTCCTATGGTGGATTGTCAGCGGATGGCGGATACAACTTGCGGGTGGCTCGGTCCAAAACACCGGATGGCCCTTTCTACGATGCTGAAGGTAATGATATGATCAAGGTCAAGGCAAATCCGGATAAACCACTTTTTGATGACGCTTCCATTGAACCATACGGTGTCAAACTGATAGGTAATTACCTGATTCCAAGAGAAATTGGTGATCCGGGTACTGGACTGGGTGCAGGCTATGTGTCGCCCGGACACAACTCGGCTTATTATGATCCCAAGACGAAAAAGCATTTTGTCATTTTTCACTCCCGTTTTCCGGGGAGAGGCGAGCAGTTTGAAGTGCGTGTACATGAAATGTTCATGAACGCCGACGGTTGGCCTGTAGTTGCTCCTTATCGCTATACAGGAGATGAGGATTCACTGAAAAAGCTATCAGAGAAGGATGTCATCGGTCAATACTCGTATGTAAATCATGGGAAGGAAATTTCGGCCAATATTAAGCAAGCTGTTACCGTTAATCTGGATCGCGGTGGCAAACTGTCTGGCGGAGTGAACGGTACATGGAAGCTGGGGGCAGACAATCAGCTGGAAATTACAGCAGATGGTGCGAAATACAAAGGGGTATTCCTGCGGCACCGTGATCCAGACACGGGAGCCAAGACGCTTGCTTTTACCGCATTGTCCTCCAAGGGTGTTGCGGTATGGGGTTCGCTAAAGCCTGACCTGAAGGCCAGCAAGATTGTAGCTGCTGTGCAGAAGGATCTGAGCCTGGGCGATACGAGCAATGTTCTTTATAATCTGACGCTACCTACTCAAGCAGCACAAGATACCAATATTTCATGGGAGTCCACCCACCCGGAGAATATTTCTGTGACAGGTGAAGTATACCGTCCAGAAGCCGGTTCTCAGCCTGTAACAGTTACATTGACGGCGACCATCAAAAAGGACAAAGCCACAGCTAAGAAAAACTTTACAGCCATTGTTCCCGGGCAGGCCCGAGGTCCTCAGCTCGCACGCTATTCATGGAGTGAGGATCAAGGAACTTCGGTTGTCGACAGCACATACAATCAATTCGATGGTAAGACCTATGGTGGGGCTGCATGGGATAAAGACGGGAAGCTTGGTGGTGCGCTTGTCCTCAACGGTAAGGATGGTTACGTGCAACTGCCAAATACAGTAACAGATGCGAAGGATTTTACCTTTTCCGCTTGGGTGAACTGGAAGGGCGGTGCAGCTTGGCAACGGATTTTTGACTTCGGCAACGGCCAAGCCCGGCATATGTTTCTTACCCCTTCCCAAGGAAGCGGTGTACTCCAGTTTACAATCCATGAGGGTACGGACCAAAGCTTGCTTTCCAAATCATCATTACCTCTAAACCAGTGGACGCATGTAGCGGTTACACTGAAAGGGAATACAGGAAAGCTGTATGTAAATGGTGAGGAAGTAGCTGTTAATGACAGCATTACCTTCAATCCCGATGAGTTGCTGACGAGCGAGGCTTATCTCGGCAAAAGCCGTTTTGCCGCCGATGCTTACTTCAATGGCAGCCTGGATGAAGTTCAATTGTATAACAAAGCGCTGACAGCAGAGGAAATTAAAGCGCTGGCGGGGTTGTAATTCAAATGAACTAAAATGAGCAAATAAACGCAGGAGATGAGCTTTTAGTAAGAAGTTCGTCTCCTGCACAATGTTTTGTATATTTATTTCTTGATTGCTGGTATAATAGGAAGCAACTGCGGATATAATGTTTTAAGTAGGCGTTAATGACTCACTCCCGCCGAATGAACACAGCTTTGAAGCAGCAATAGAGAACATAAGCACTCTGCATAAATTAAATTCACCAGTGCTTGCGTTTTCAATACACTTATGGTAATATGAGTATATTGAAATTGTGACCTGAGATTCGCATATTGTAGAGGGCTATTGTTTTAGGTTGAAATAACCTTGTGCAATATGTGAATTTTTATTTGTAAAAAATAAAGGTCATATAAATACATTTTGGAGGTAATTCCATGCAAACAGGTACAGTTAAATGGTTTAACGCAGAAAAAGGTTTCGGTTTCATCGAGGTTGAAGGTGGAAGCGACGTATTCGTACATTTCTCCGCAATCCAAGGCGAAGGTTTCAAATCTTTGGACGAAGGCCAACGCGTAGAATTCAACGTAGTTGAAGGAAACCGTGGACCACAAGCTGAGAACGTTGTAAAACTGTAATTTAAAATTACAGCCTATTTCAGATGCCCCGAACATAGCGTTTGGGGCATTTGTTTTTATCTGTTCACAAGACCGTTTTTGAACTGATTACATCTTATCGCTTTATAAATCATGAAGAAAGAGGGATGTTTATGTACAATTCACGGAAAAAGCCAATGGATGAGATTCCTGAGGAAATTACAACTGTCTGGAATTGCGCCAGCGATACATGTAACGGCTGGATGCGGGATAACTTCGCTTTTTCTGTCGAGCCGACATGCCCCATTTGCGGTTCTGCCATGGTGAAGGGCGAGAAAAAGCTGGCTGTTTTGAATAATACGAGCTTTAATCATACCAAACAATCCTAAGCGGATACATGTTTGTAGTGAAAGATGCCCCATAGCCATAACGGCGCTGAGGCGTCTTTTTTGTTTTTCTGAGAACAGGCTTTCAATTAGGGTGTAAAGAGGATGGGGATAGTATGCTCAGTAAGGTGGAATTAAATTCAGGTAGTGCTTCATAAAATACACTGTGACCACTTCGTTCGAAAGGAATAAGCCTGGAACCGGCAATTCCTTTTTGAGTTTGGATCGCTAGGGGGAAGGGGCAGACTCGATCCAGCTTGCCGTGCAGAATCCACGTAGGCACGTGTATACATGGCAAATCGGGCCGTAAGTCAGAGTCACGCAGTGAATACAAAGTACAAGCCATGCTATGAACCGAAGCCGCAAAGCCCTGATCACGTAACCAGTCACGTAAACTCTGGCTGACAGGATTGGCGAACAACATTTCGCCAAATGATGTTACCAGTTGCGGGCGATCTGTATAGGCTTGTTTGATGAGTTTATCTACCTCAGCGACAGGAGTACCATAAGGAAAGTCGCTGGTTGGGGTGAATCGAGGCGTGGCAGCTCCGATCAAAATCAGCTGGTCAACCCCCCATCCCCGGTGCCTACTCATGTAGCGCGTAACAATAGCTCCCCCCATGGAAAAGCCGATCAGTCGTATATGGCTTAATTGAAGGGCCTGTATAACAGCCAGGAGATCGTCTGCCAGTCGATCATAATGGTAGCCATGCCATGGTCGATCAGACTTCCCGAACCCCCTAAGATCTACTTGAATACAGCGGTATCCGTAAGCAGGCAACAGGGCAACCTGGTATTCGTACATTCGATGGTCCAGCGGCCAGCCGTGCACCATCAGAACAGGGATGCCTTCTCCTATATCTTCTACATACAGCTTAACGCCACGTTCCACTTCAATATAATATCCCATGATGCTCCCCCCTTTAAAAATCACGAAATTTCGTTCTCTCTCACATATATGTAGCCAGGGCTTAGCTCATTCGAAAAAGGGGTGAGATCGTCGCTATGCAGGTATGAAATTAGTAAAATATGTATGTCATCCTGCATGGGGATAGGATATACTTATGGAATGAAACAGCATTGGGAGAGTGGAACAATGACACCATCAAAAACATTAAAATGGATCACAGGCGGATTGGAGCTATTTTTTGCTATTCCTGTTTTGGGCGGGCTGCTCGTCATAAATTCTGCGTATACTGTATTGTTCTTTATGTTGATTTTCCACATTGTTACGTTGGTGCTATCGGTGACTAATAAAGAGGCTTATTATGGATCTATTTTAGGGATCGTGACCTCAGTTGTTGGGTGGATTCCATTTGTGGGCTGGTTAATGCACTTGCTCTCAGGCATATTTTTGATGATTACCGCAGCCCAACAGCCGCGAGATCACTATCGTAATCGCAATCCCTACGATGATTATCGCTACTAGGGTCAATAACGCGCCGAAATGATGAAAGATCCTGTGGAACAGGATCTTTTTTAGTTATGAAATCTTCCCATGATTATGGTGTTGTAGTATTGACCATCTGAGAGAATCTTGTCGTTTTTTAATAACCCTTCGATTTCAAACCCATGCTTTTTATAAAGCTCAATAGCTTTATTATTGGTTTCCAAAACTTGTAGAGTCATTTTCTGGATACCGTTGGAGTCTGCCCAGGAAATAGATTTTTTCAAAAGATTCGTACCGATTCCATAACCCCAGAAATCCTTTAGTACACACACGCCGAATTCAACTTTATGAGCGAATCGACGCAGAAGATGACCTTCACATCTTGAAAATCCAACGACTTTATCATGAACGACCGCAACTAAAAATAGATTTTTGGCATGCTCTGTATCGGCTTTAATAAGCTGTTCAAAACCGGATGTACTTATGAATGCTTCTCCCTTCTCTCTGTCTAAATTTTCAGTCTCTCCATCAATTAGCACGCGGATTTCCGACAAGTTCATCGCATCCTGAATCATAGCCGATCTGATGGTATAGCTTACTCCTTCTACATTAAATTCCTGTTTATTTATTTTCATTACATACTCCCTTTACCTGAATCAGGATAAAAAATGTGATCTCTGGTTTATGTTAGTTTACCACATATTGTATGGAATGCATGAAAAATAAGCCTGTCCTCTTCTGTTGTATCGCAGTAGAGGACAGGCTTATTCATTCTCGATCCGTACAGGGAAGCCGGATGGAGATTTTATTATTATGGAGTGGCTGCATCAGATTAACAAATGGTTTTTACGAATATGACTTATCGAGCTACAGATTTTGGAAAACAGAAGCTGTAGCTATTTTTGCTTAGCAGAGGCTTTAGCTGTATTTGTTTTGGCGGGAGCCTTGGCCGTCGCATCTGTTTTAGCAGGAGCTTTACCTGTTTCTCCTTTAGCCCCGTCTACTGGTGGCTTAGAGGGCTTAACGCCATTCACCATATCGGTAATCATTTGCTTCAGGTTGGAAACACGTTGATTATATTCGCTTGCGGTAATCTTGCCGTTTTGTTTTTCCGTAGCGAGTTTTGACTTCATATCCGAAACCATCACATCAATCACGGAGTTTACGCTCACGCCTTGTGCTTTGGCGATCGTAGCAAGGGATTTACCGGCTTTCAGCTGTGTATCCAACTGACTGGAGGACAATTTTAATAGTTTCAGGAGAGCCTTGTTCTCAGCATAGTTTCCTCCTGCGATTTGTGGACCGTTAGCATCGCCGGGGTTTCCCTTAGGTGCCTGTGCTTTGTTTGCAGTGGAGGCCTTATCAGGTGTAGTTGAAGCAGCATGGGCTGCGCTTGTGGAGTACAGCGCTCCGCCTCCTAAAAATGCCAACGCCAACGTTCCGGCCAAAATTGCTTTCTTGGTGCTCTTCATCTTCATTTTCCACCTTTCAGTTATGGTTTGTTTGGTACGTGATACATCATAAGGGATTAACTTGAATGCTATCTGAGCGCAAGCTGAGCATTTACTGAATGAAATTTGGATGGCAGGACTAACTAACATTTTAACGAATTGTACTTGTATTAAGTGTATTAAGTGATATAATACACTACAGGCACGATAGATACAGCTGAATTAGGGGGAAAACACCCATGGAAGAACAACGGGTTGGCTCGTTCCGATTTTTAATTGACTTTAGCCAGCCATTATATGAACAAATATTAAATCAAGTACGAAGCTCCATTGCTAAAGGGGAGATCGAAATGGGAAGCAAAATGCCATCTGTTCGTGATCTGGCGCAGGAATTGCGTATGAATCCGAATACCGTGATGCGGGCGTATCAGGAGTTGGAGCGGGACGGATTGACTGAGAAGCGGCGCGGCCTGGGTACGTATGTAACTTCGTCCAGTGAGCGGATTGCCAGCTTTCGGGAACAACTGGCTATGACGTATATAGATCAGTTTCTCGGACAGATGAGCAGCCTGGGATTATCCTGGGAAGATGTACAGCAATATATAAGAAACCGACAGGACGGAGATCACGAGGAAGGAGGCGAAAAGGCATGACAGAGTCTGTGGTAACCGCAAAGAAGCTGATAAAGCAATATGGAAATAAAAAAGCATTAGACCAACTGGATGTCGTCATTCCGACAGGACGTATTGTAGGTGTGCTTGGGCCCAATGGCTGCGGGAAGTCCAGCTTCTTTCGAGCCATCACGGGGTTGATTCAGCCGGACGGGGGCGAGCTTCAGGTGCTGGGCCAACAGCCAGGCTGGGAAACCAACCGGAATATATCCTATCTTCCTGACCGGGCACGCTGGTATCCCAATCATACAGTTCAGCAGACGCTGGAATGGGGGAAGTCCTTTTTGCCTGGCTTCAATATAAAGGATGCCTATAAACTTGCTGACCATATGGATGTGGAATTGGAGCTAAAGATGGCCGGGTTGAGTCGCGGACAGGAGGCACGTGTGCTGCTGATTCTGTGCCTGGCACGAGAAGTACCGCTTATGATCCTTGATGAACCTTTTGTAGGCATAGATGTTCTCTCTAGAGAAGCGATCGTAGCTGGGATTATTGATTATTTGGAGGATCGGCAACAATCCATACTCATTAGCACACATGATATTCAGGAAGTGGAAGGCTTGTTTGATTACACGGTCATGATGGACCGCGGGCGAGTGATATGGTCTGGTGAATCGGATGATCTGCGTGCAGAGCATGGCTCGCTGAATCAGGTGTTCCGCAATTTGTACAAAAAGGAGTGGAAGGCGTGAATTCATCAGGGCTGTTCAAAGATTTGATACGCCATGAATTTCGAAATAAAGGAAGCTGGAGAAAGCAGGGCCGCAATCGACTACCGAGATCGTGGAGACTCGTATATTTCTCATTATTTCTAATTGCGGCGTTCGCTATTTCCTTGTACTTTGCACTTCACAACCAGCTCGAATTGACAAGGCTGTGGTATGTGACCCTGGGCTTGCCGTACATGATCATTTTCATGGGTGTGGGAAGTTTGAGAAGAGAATGGGAAAATGACACCTACGGATGGTGGCTGACCCTTCCCTATCCGCGCATATGGCTGATTAGCGCCAAATGGATTGCGGCTATTTTACAAACCATGGTCGTAATATTGCTTCTGTTTGTGGTGGGTTCTCTGTACGCGTTGTTCATCTCATCAACCATACAGCCTTATACGTTTGCGGATGCAGCGTCTTTTATTGTAGCCGGATTGAACTGGTTTGTGATGATTATCGCCTTCACGCCGTTGGTTATTGCGCTGGGTCTATTGACGGCCAGTACCAAATACAGCACCTTGAGGCCGCTTAACCCGATACTGTGGATTCTTTTGATGGGTGGCGGGAGTGTCTTTTATTGGTCGGGCGATCAGGGGCTTTATGAGCAGTTTGACCATGCTCAAACAGGACAATGGTTTCCATTTACCTGGCATTTCCCGATTGCGGTGTTGATGAGTTGGGTTGCTGCATATGTATTAATCCGCTTGAGCGCGTATCTGCTGGAGAAAAAACTGTCGATTTAGGCTAGCGTATCTACAGGATCTATAAGGAAGGAGTTACTACACCATGACGACGATATTTATATATGTATTGATGGCTGTTTTGGTGGGGCTGATGATCTGGTTAAGGACCAAGAGACGAAGGGGACCGGTAAAAGGAAATGGAATCCGGATTCTGCTCCCCTTGTTTATCGCATTCCCGCTTATGATGATGTCTGTGTACCAATTAATGCATATTCCCGGTCAAACGTACGCGCCCCCCGCCTTTTGGGAACTGCTGGTTGCCGGGCTATTAGGGGCTCTGTTTGGCTATGTTATCTTGCTGCATACAGCGTATGAAAGACGGGATGACGGTCTTATTTATCCCAAGCCGAACCCATATTTTAAATATATTATTATCGCTATTATCTTGATTCGCGTCGTTTTGACCCAGTATCTCAGTAGTTTGGGTACGACCGAAATTAGCATGCTGGCGATTACGATGGCACTGGTGTATATCTCAATCTGGCGAATCGGGAGCTTTATCAAGTTTCGGAGAACGTTATCCGTATAACAATAGCAGTGGGGTTAACAGCGGCTTACTATTCAAAAAGCGTTCATTCGCTTGCCGATAGGAGCCGCTTTTTTTGAGTTTTGGCATTAGCAAGTTATCACACATTGTTATTGCTCCCCATATCCTTTATTCTAAGGCTTGTGGCTTGCATTGTAGCAGTACAAATATAAATTTTTGAAAGGGGGGTTATTGAGGTTTCAAAAGATTTAAATGGGGTTTAAAGTTAGGTATGCGGGGAAAAATTGCTTTTTCGTGATTAGGTGTAACTTTATTAGTTACATAAAAAGGAATTGTATTCATATTCTATTTTACAGGTTGAGAGGGGCTTACATTCATGAAAAAACATACGGTTACTGCTGCGCTTGCTGGCTTGCTTGTTCTGTCTTCTGCTGTACCGGCTTTAGCAGCCGACGTAAAACCTGCCACGGGTATTCAGGTTTGGGTAGATGGCAAGAAGGAGGCTTACAAAATTGCGCCTATCGTGAGAAACAAGCAGGTGTTGATCCCCCTGAGACAATTGGCCACCAGTTTAGGAATTCCACTGGACGCCAAGCATATTACATTCAATACGGCGCGTCAAAGTACGACGATTCGTTATGATCAAGCGACGGTTGTACTAGTATCCGGCAGTCCGGAAGCACAAATCAACGGGATTAAGGTACCACTGTCCACCTCGACCATCTTGACCAAGCAAGGGGTAACCTATGTGCCGGTCGATGTCGTCAAAGAAGCGTGGGGCAAGCAAGTGATTTGGGATCCGGCCAGCCAAACCTTGCAAATCGGGGTGAGTAATAAGGATAAGGTTGTAGAGATTCTGAAAAGCTTTGAAACGGGTAATACGAAAGCAGCTGAGGCTTGGATCAGCAAAGATCAGTACATTCAGCATAATCCGAGCTTTGCTAGCGGGAGAGATGCCTTTTTGCAAGGGATTAGCCAATCGAAGGGAGCCAACGTGCTGGTTGAAGTCCAGCGGGTTATTCAGGACGGCAATGATGTAGCAGTACATTATAAAAAGTCCATTGCAGGGAAAACGAGCATTGGTTTTGATATTTTCCGCTTCGATAGCAATGGTAAAATTGTTGAGCATTGGGACAACATGCAGGACTCGGCTCCAGCCAATCCAAGCGGACACACCATGATTGATGGAACAACACAGATCACGGATCTCAACCAAACTGAGACGAACAAAACACTGATCCGCAAGTTTGTGGATGATGTCCTGGTTGGCAAAAATCGTGCTGCATTGGAAAGCTACTATAACGGTGATCATTACATTCAGCATAATCCTCTTTTTGGTGACGGTGTATCCAATTTGAAGCAAGCATTTTCCGCAGCGGGAAGCCAAGGAGCTTCTTTTGGATATGATCAGGTTCACATGGTCATTGGAGAAGGCAACTTTGTGCTGGTTGTGAGTGAATTGACATCGTCTAAGGGAACTTCAGCCGCTGTCTATGATCTGTTCCGGGTAGAGAACGGCAAGGTAGCGGAACATTGGGACGTAGTTCAGGAGGTTCCAGCTAAAACAGAGTGGAAAAATACAAACGGCAAGTTTTAAGAAAGTGCATTTGTGGTATGGCGTGATTGGCATGCTTTCCTAATCGTCCTCTTCCTGATAAAATGATGCAAACTTATAACAGGAGGTTGGACGATGGAAGGCTTGAAGCAACGTGTGGGCTGCCTGCATGCACATCACTCGAACATAGCCTATGTGGAACGAGCTTTTGCTTCTTATGAGGTGGAGCTGATACATTTTGTGGACCCTGGGCTTATGCGCCGGATCTCGTCAGACCCGCATTTTTCTGCGGACGATGCCAGTCGCAAGGTAGAAGAGCAACTGAGATGGATTGCTCAAAGCGATATAGACGTTATTTTGATAACGTGCACGAATTATATTGTTTTGGCAGAAAAGGCTCAATTGACCCTGTCTACACCAGTAATTGCGCTGGATGAGCCCTTTTTTCATGAGATATGCGATGATTTGCGGCCACGGACCTTGGTATTCACGAATCCGGCTACTGTAGAGGGAACGATGAAGCGTCTTTATCATACGGCTGCTCTGTTAGGCAAACCGGATATCTCTTCTTGGATAGAGGTTAAGGTGGTGGAGGACGCTTTTGAACTGATTATGCAGGGACGTGAAGACGAGTATAAGGAATTGCTGGTTCGTTCGCTGTATGAGCTAAGGGAGGCTGATCCAAGCAGTGGGCTGGCTGTAGCACAGTTGTCTATGGTTGATGCTGCGTTACAGGTGGAGCTGGAGACGGGGCAAACGATTGGTAATCCCTTACGGTCGTTGTCGAATTCAATTGAGGATTTGTTAGGTTAAATAAGTATAACCAAAAGAACTTCCACCCCGTGTTTTGGGCCTGTGGAAGTTCTTTTTTTGGGAGGAGGCTGGCGAGCAGGTTACTTCTGCGTTGTTCATCACAGATTCTGTTGATCTTGGGTGATGAATGCTGCGCCTGCCGATTCTCTTTGGACAAGCGTAACGTATAAACGTTCATGCTCCACGTCTTCCCCGGCAATGATTTTGAGAACTTGTTCGGCAGCTACAGCGCCCCATTTACGCTTGGAATAGTCAATCGTTGTCAGACGGGGCTGAATATATTGCGCCAGCTCGATATTATCAAAGCCGACGATATGAATATCCTTGCCAATCGTCAGCTCTGACTGAGCCATTCGATTGTAAAAGCCCACTGCCATTTCATCATTGAGACAAAATACGGCTACAGGTTCCGAACTTGGGCTAACTTGTTGCTGCAAAATGATCTCAGCCGCCTGTTCACCGCCCGATTTCTCAAAATCGCCGTCAATTTCGATCATTTCAGCCACGCCGCTACGCTCAACGGTCTGCTTGACCGCCTGCATCCGTTGCCATGAATCGTAAGAACCTTCTGGTCCGGTAACCACATATAGCCTACGGTGCCCTAATTCCAATAGATGTTCTATGGCGAGAGCGGCGCCTGCTTTGTTATCCAGCAGCACCTGGTTAATGTTAGGATGATTCAGTTCACGGTCCAACACGACAATTTTATGTCCTCGCTCGGCGTAGTTCAGTAGCTCCTGACTATCAAACGTCTGATCCAGCACAATGGCGCCGTCGATCATGCGTTCCGGCAACATTCGGTGAGACTGCTTACCGCTGCATACGATGAGATCATAGCCCTTGCGGTTCAAAATTTCCTTGATGCCATACAGTAAATCTCCATAAACGTCTCCACGGAAATCAGTCAGGAAAACGCCAATAATTTTGGTCTGCCTTTTCTTGAGATTACGTGCGGCGGCATTGGGCACATAGTTAAGCTCTTTGGCAATGGCTAAAATACGTGCGCAAGTTTCTTCTGTTACCTTATCGCTACCATTCAAGGCATATGAAACGGTAGATATGGAAACGCCCGCCTGTTTGGCGATATCTTTAATGCTGACCACATCGTCACCTCCTTGTCGTCCGTCTTATAATTGTTATTGTATATTCATTATTAACCACATATCTATTCCAAATGTCTTAGTCCTACACATAAGCAGCAAAGGGCGATCCCGCAAGATCGCCATCCCTTTGTTGCCTATACCAGATTTAGCATTAAAAACGCTTTATAAAATAATCTCCAGACGGTGTACACCGTCATGTTCTGCCAAGGCTTGCTCGAAAATCTCGCGTTTGATGCGCAAGGCACCGGAGCGGTAGCGATTATCATCGGCTGGCACGCTTTCCAGTGGTATTCCGTTCAATACTGTACGGCTTTGCTCACCGCCAGTATGCTCTTGCAGCATGCGGTAGACGAAGGTAATTGGTTTTCCTGCAAAGGAAAATTCAAATTCCAATCCGTCGAGATGATCCGGCAGCACAGGGTCCAGGATCAGGTCTTCGCCCGATTGACGAATACCAAGGACATTCGATATGAGCTGATTCATGTAGATTCCCGGACCGCTGGAATAGATTCTCCAGCCGCCTTTGACGGGGATGGCTCCTTCACGCAGTTCACCAAACCGTTCCTGTGCTTCATAGCGGGTGTTAAATTTACCGTCCGAGCTACTGAAATAGGCGTTGCTTTGGCGCCATTCGGCATTCGGTACGGACGCACGGATGCCGACCGGATTGATGAGCTTCAGGCTGTGCCAAGCGTCATCCTTGCGTCCCAACTTGGCCATCGCTTCCGCAAAGCGGATATGGGCATGCACATATTGCAGCCCGACTTCACGTCCAAAGTTGGCCGCTTGCTCTGCGCGCTTGAAGTGCGAGCTCACACCGCCATCATACTGTGCAGGACGGTTCATCAGACGCACACCATCCGGGCAGAGGAACTGCTCACGGATGAGCTGCTCATGAGCCAATGCTTGCTCAGGCGTGAGCAGCTGGCTGATCATGCTGCGTGTCATCGGCAGCAGCCGATAATGGATTCCTGTCTCGGTGTCAGACGGATGGAGCATCAGCTTAGGTTGGCCGGGCTCTTCCATATACACAAAGCCCGGAATAATCCCGCTCTCCAGCATGTAGCGGTTGAAGTCTTTACGGATGCCATTGGCCATCTGATGTAGATCTTGTGCAATGTTGTCGGCTTCGCTTACTACATCTACGGGGACCTGCTCCAAAGCAGCAGCAAAGTTACTAATAACTTGGTAGGTGAGTGCAACCGTCCAGCTGCTCGCCATGTATTGCTTCAGCTGTGCATTGGCTGGCTGGAGGGTGTCATCCCAATCGCCGTCGCCATAGGCCGACAAATACGTATCATGCAGGAAATTCTCCCGAATATATTCGATTTCCTTCAGGGCATGTTCCATGAGAGTCGCGGTCTGCTTGGTATAATCGAAAGTATGCCGATGGGTGTAAGGCACATTTTCTCCCAGAATACTGTAATCACGGGTAGCGGTCAAATAATCGCCCAGTACCTTGAGCGGCCAGACGATAATATCCCCATGGCTTTCTTCTTGCTGCACGTGAGTATAGTTGTCAAACATAAACCATTGCGGCCAGTTTCCGCTGTCCTCGTACTGATGGCTGAAAACAGTCAGCAGAATGGAACGAACCTCATCGAACTTCTGCACAGCTGAGAAATATTCCACAGGTCCCTGACACACATCACGTGTTCCCCAGGCTGCACCGCCGTATTGCTCCAGACCGTGAGGCACAGAGTAGTGGACGAGCATATTGTGGGTGTACCACCAGGCCACTGCGTTCACACGGAATAGCTCGCTGGTTTCCTGTTGGCCAAGCGTCAGATGGAAGCCATTCATAAGCTCGGCAAAATATTCCCGGTAGCGCTCACGCTCATCTTCAAAGGAGGCGTGAAGCTCCTTATGTGCTCGGTCCTTCCCGGTCGAACGGCCATGCAGCCAGCCCTGTACAGTGCAGGTCCATTCGCTGCTGTCGCCCAGTTCCAAAACGACCAGCGATGCATCAGGAGAGGCCCCACCCTGTAGCATCGCTTGAGCATCGCTCACTTGCTGTAACGAAGCGCCTGCTATGTGCATTCGGTACAAAAGATCCGGGTAAGCCTCGGCGCTTAGGGAAGCGGAATCAGCTCTAAAGAGCAGGTCGTCACCTTCGCGTTCCATATGAAACGGAAGCTCATATTCGTTCACATGCATACACATTTGCTGAGTGATCAGAAATGGGTAAGCTTTACCACTTGCCGAACGCATGTGAAGTCGCACTTCTGGGCGATCGGCATTCGTATGATTTGTAATAATGAATGTATCGTCAGCCGTTTTGTAATACCAGCGCACATAATTAAAGCCAATCTCGAACAGGGAGGGCATGGTGAGCAGGCGGTATTTTCCTTGAATTCCGACGTAGATACGTTGACCGGATGTCTTGGGAATGTTGAGCGCATTACGCACGTTGGTGATCATTTTGTTGAAATTGGTATTACCGATCACGAGTTGGGAATTGAATACCCCGTACATATAGGAGGTGGTTGTAATGGTTTCTTCCTTACCTCCAGAGTAATGCCCACCCATTAAAATGTGCCCGTGAGGACGCTCTACACGAAGCTCTTTGGATTTGAGTACAACATGCTCATAGCTATCCGTAAAAAAGGAAAGTAGTTCATCGCCATCCCGTTCTTCTTCCTGGCGTTTCGGGAAAAGCTGATCCACTTCGGCATCGGTCAAGTCCAGCGTGCGCAGCGGTTCACCGATGGTTTGCGCTGTAGCTACACGTTCTGCCTGGAAGTCACTTGCGATGCGCGCTGGTATGATGGTCGCGGAAGCGTCCGCTAGAACGCCAACTACTTCATCGCGTGCTTTGGTTACCAGGTCCTGATACTCCAGCTTCGTCACTGCAGCCGGATGGCTCGGCTGGAACAGACCGTAAAACGTAAAGCGTGCTTCCCCGGCGAGTTTTACCCGCTCAGATTGCAGCGCTGTATAAGCGAATTCGTATTGATACACTTCATTGGCGAGCGAGTCGCGGCGCAGTGCTTCCGGCTCATTCGTTTCCTTGTAAGAAAGTCCAAAGAACTGAAATCCGTCAGTCGAGTATCCGACAGTACGGGTTAACGAGCCTTGTTGAATGTAAGGGAATGCCTGGCTTTGCGGCTGATTCTGACGTGAGCAAACGGTATAGCCTCTTTGTTCATCATGATAGACAGTATGGTCAATATATTGAGACAAATAAGCTTCATTACTGCGCACAGCAGCGGTATCGGCAATACCGATATCCTGACCGTACACAATATCTGCTTCAACGTCATCGCCCTGTAGGGTTACATCCCAGAACCATACTCCCAGGCGGCTTAGTGTGAAGGTCACCTGATAGCCTACACCGGTGGTGAAGCCTTCCCAAATAATCTGCTGATCCGTTTGTCTGATTACGCCGGGCGATCGAACTCCAAGCAGTGGAGTGATGCTTACGCCAGAAGGACGATACAGTCTCAGGTACAGATTGTTCAAGGAACCATCGACTGAATTGGTCAACAGTTGGTTGATCATCGTTGAGCCGTGAGCGATCTTGTACACATCACCGCTGCTTAAGAAGGTAAAAGACAGGTCTCCGGCTCGCAGCAAAATATTTTGGTCTAGACTTGTATTCATCAAAGGGAACGCCTCACTTTCCTGTTTCTTTTACTAACCGAAAACGGCCTTCTGTAGTATCTCGGCTGTTAGGTCCTGTAAAGACGGCAAATTCACCGCTGTCACTGTCGAAGCTCAAATCTGCATGATGATAGCGCAGCTGAGGCTCGGTAACTGTAAATTCCACTTCCCGGCTTTCGCCTGGGGCAAGCAGGACTTTGCAGAAATCTTTCAGTTCTTTCATTGGACGAACCGTATCACCGCTGATATCACGAACATAGAACTGGACGGTTTCTTCGACTGGACGTGTTCCTGTGTTCGTTACCTGCACTTTCACGGTCAGTTCCTGGCCAGGTATAAGGGTATCGCCGGAAAGCTGTACGCTATCATAAGCGACATCGGTATAACTCAGTCCATAGCCAAACGGGAATAAAGGTTCGTTCGGTACGTCTAGATATTGAGACACATAACGTTCTTTTGTATTCGGATCTAACTGCGGGCGTCCTGTATTAAAATGATTGTAGTACACGGGCACCTGTCCGACCGATTGCGGGAATGACATGGTCAGGCGACCCGTAGGTTCGGCATCACCGTACAACAAATCGGCAATCGCCGCGCCGCCTTCGCCACCAGGGAACCAGGCTTCCAGTACAGCGTCTGCTTCTTCAATAACACCGTGCAGATCCAACGGACGACCATTAAATAATACGGCTACCATAGGCTTGTTCAGCGTCTTCAGGCGCTTCACCAGTTCCAACTGGGCTTGTGGCAGGCGAATATTGGAACGGCTGCCTGCTTCACCACTCATATCCGAGCGCTCTCCAAGCGCCAACACGATAACCTCTGCTTGGCTGGCAACTTGCAGAGCTTCTGCATATTGCTCCTCAGTTATATCGTCGATAGAGCAACCTGCCGCAACCGTGAGCAACGAGGAGGATATTTTCGATTGGAACCCGTCAACAACGCGAATAGCTTCCTCCTGCGAGCCACTCCACGACCAAGACCCTAGGATATCACCGCTCTCTGCAAAAGGCCCGATCAAAGCAATAGGCTGATTGCGCTTCAATGGAAGAACGGAATCATTTTTGAGCAACACGCAAGATTTAATAGCTAATTCTTTGGCAACCGTACGGTGAGCTTCACAGAACACAACTTCACGTTCACGCTCAGGGTCTGCGCCGCGTAGCGGATTTTCGAACAAGCCCAGCTTTTGCTTGAGCTTCAATATACGCATTACTGCATCATCAATGAGCGCTTCATCCAGCTGTCCGCTGCGAACCAGTTCAGGCAGATGCCCGTTATAGCAGGAGGTCATCATTTCAATATCTACGCCAGCCAGCAGTGCTTTCTTCGCTGCCTCGCGCTCATCCTCGGCGATGCCGTGAGGGATAAGCTCCTTGATGGCGGCCCAATCCGAGATGAGTACACCATCAAAGCCCCATTCATCACGAAGCAAATCACGCATCAGGCGCTTATTGCCCGTTGCGGCTACGCCTTCTACGGTATTGAAGGACGTCATCACCATTTCGCAGCCTTCATCTAAGGCAGCTTTGTAGGAGGGGAGATAATACTCTCGCAGCTGCCATGCGGATACATCTACAGTGTTGTAATCCCGTCCGCCTTCGCCAGCTCCATATGCGGCAAAATGCTTCACGCATGCGGCCACCCGGTCGGTATCGTTCGTCAGATCTTTGCCCTGAAATCCGCGTACAAACGCACGGGCAAATTGACTGTTGAGATGAGGGTCTTCCCCAGTAGATTCCATCACACGGCCCCAGCGCGGGTCACGCACCAGATCGACCATAGGGGCGAATGTGACGTGAACACCGGATACAGCCGCCTCGCGGGCAGCAATGGTAGCGCTCTCTTCTGCCAGCTGCATATCCCATGAGCAACCAATAGCCAGCGGTATAGGGAAAATCGTTTTGAAGCCGTGTACAATATCTGCCATAATTAAAAGCGGAATACCCAGACGATTTTTACTCAAATGAGCCTGCTGAACACGAATCGCTTCCTGAGCTCCTGCAAGGCCGAGCACGGAACCAACATTGTGAACCGTTTGCTCGGTAATGCCGAGAGAAGCCATAGGACCCGTAATTTGGCCCTCTGTACCCGCTTCTTCAAAAAAGCCACCCACAAGCTGTAGCAGTTGGTCAACTTTTTCTTCAAGCGTCATGTTTTGTAGATAGGAATTCAGGTGTTGTTCCATCATAATCCTCCATAAGCTGTATGGTTGGTAGAACAGCTCTCTTTTTCAGATTCATGAGATTTTTTGGATAAGTTGATTCAAAAAAGTGCTGAACAGGCTAATAGCTAGTATAGAAGCATAATATTCTGTTGTATTATTAATCGAAACGTTTCTATTGTTGAACTCAGTTGGATTATATACGCTTTCAAATACAGAGTCAAATCCAATTCAGTGAGTTTTTATAGGGTGAAAAACGTAATAAAGATGATATAAACGAAAAAAAGTCGGAATTCTGTGCAAATAAAAAATAATATTCCTATTGAATACGGTTTCAATTTGTTCTATAATGACTATCGAAACGTTTCTATTGATGAGTATGGTCCTTAGGCTTTAAACATAATTGTTATAACGGTATGCTTTAACTGCTATGTATTTGCATGTATCAGAATTTTGCAAAACTCATGTACTTGAATCCGTTATCATATTGCATGATCGGTAAACAGATCATCTCGGGAGGAATTCGTATGATGAAAAGAACATTGGGGATCATTTTGGCAAGCACCTTATTACTGGGGGGGGCGTTGGCAGGCTGTTCATCCAAGGATGATTCGTCAAGCAAAGATGCAAATGGCAAGACGACCATCACCATGTGGGGCATGGGAGCGGAAGGAAAGCTGCTGCCTGAAATTGTAAAAGATTTTGAGAAAGAAAATCCGGATATTCACGTTGATGTACAGGCGTTGCCTTGGGATAACGCTCACGATAAGCTGCTGACAGCAGTTGCTTCAAAATCCGGTCCGGACGTGGTTCAGTTAGGTACATCATGGGTTCCCGAACTTGCGTCTGCGGGTGCACTAACAGACATCACACCTTATATCAGCAAATACCCTGAGCTTGAAGCGAAAAATTTCTTCGAGGGCGCTGTGGGTACGGCCCAATTTGAAGGTAAGCCAGTCGCTGTACCTTGGTACACTGAAACGAGAGTCTTATTCTATCGTTCGGACCTACTGAAACAAGTCGGATATAATGAAGCACCTAAAACGTGGGAGGAACTTTCCGATGCTGCTCAAAAGCTAGCGGCTCGGGGTAAAGGCAAATATGGTATCTCCTTTAGTGCAAAGGAGCAGTCCATGGGCTTTATGTTTGCTCTCCAGAACGGTTCCAAATTGGTTGACGAGCAGGGCAATCCGCTGTTCAACCAACCACCGTTTGTAGATGCTGTGAAGTATGTAAATACCTTTTTCCAAAATGGCTCTAACGCAGTGGATATTGGAATTGACTCCGTTCAAGGTTTGCAAGGTGAGGGGATCGTTCCAATGTTTATCAGCGGTCCTTTCATGATTAAAGAAATCAAGACCAAGGCACCAGAACTGGAAGGTAAGTGGAATATAGCGGAGCTTCCTGGCAAAGTAAACAACCTGTCCGTTTTGGGTGGAGCGAACCTTTCAATTATGCAATTCAGCAAGCACCCAGAGGAGTCGGCCAAATTCATGGCTTACATGAGCAAACCAGAAACGCAACTGAAATGGATGGATCTGTCCAGTAACTTGCCTGCGACTACTAAATCGTGGGAGGATGCCAAACTGAAGAGTGATCCGATGCTTCGGACGATTCGCAAACAGCTGGATCATTCCGCAGCATTGCCGCAACTGGCCGCATGGGAAGAGGTTTCTCAACAATTCATCAAGAGCTTCGAGCGTATTTACCGCGGTCATGCCGATGTACAGAAGGAAATGGATGACTTTAATCAGCAGGCTGCAAGTATTATGAAAAAATAATGATCCATATCCGCCATTGTCAAAGGGAGTGAAGGCATGAAAGGAAGCTCGCAGAAGCTTGCGCCATACTTGTTTATCGGTCCCTCCATCATCCTGTTAACGCTGTTTTCGTTGTTGCCGATACTACTGGCGCTCGTGATCAGCTTCACGGATATGGATCTGTCCGGACTCGTTAATTATGAAAGTATTCGCTTTATAGGATTGGAAAATTACACGAACGTGCTTTTGGACCCTTCCTTTTTGAAGTCCATTGGTAATACGTTGTTCTTTGTCATCATTGGTGTTCCGTTGGTGCTGATATTTTCGCTCAGCATCGCGATCCTGATTAACATGGGTAAATCACGTGCTTTCAAAATATTCCGCGTCGTGTTCTATCTGCCGTCCGTAACAAATGTAGTTGCGGTCGCAGTCGTTTGGAGCTATCTGTATAATCCGACGCTTGGATTATTCAACTACGTACTTGGTCTGATGAATTTAGGTCCCGTCCCATGGCTGACCGATCCAACAGTAGCGAAAATTTCGCTGATTGTGTTAGCAGTTTGGCGGGGCATCGGCTTAAACATGATTATCTTTATTGCGGCTATTAAAGGGATTCCGGGTTCTTATTATGAAGCGGCTCAGCTTGACGGGGCCAATACATGGCAGCAAATTCGTTATATTACGCTACCGCAGCTTCGTTACGCTATTTTCTTCGTGTCCATTACGACGATGATCGGCTGGCTGCAATTTTTCGAGGAACCGTTTGTCATGACCAAAGGGAAACCGCTCGACGGCACGCTGACGGCATCCCTGTTCATTTACAATAACGGCTTCCAATTTAGTAAATTCGGGTATGCCGCGGCGGGATCGTTCATTCTGTTCTTCGCGATCATCGCGGTAACGCTGATTCAGTTCCGTTTGCAAAATAAAGCGGAGTCCTGATAGAGAGAGGTGATGAACGTGAAAACAGCTGTTCAACAAGCCCGCAACAACTCGCGCAGTGGTGAAAAAACATTTCAATGGTTCGTGGCGATTCTCCTGACCGTGGGAGGTCTGTTGATGGTGCTGCCTTTTGCGTGGATGATTTTATCCTCCTTTAAGACAGAGGGCGAGGTAACCAAAATTCCTCCAACCATCTGGCCGGAGCATTTTACACTGGATAATTTTAAAATCCTATTCGATAGCATGGCGTTTGGAACCTATCTGACGAATACGCTGATCATTGTCCTAGCTTCCTTCTTCGGATTATTCCTTAACGCCATGGCGGGTTATGGTTTTGCCAAATTCCAGTTTAAGGGCAAGGGCTTCCTGTTCTATTTGGTGCTGGCAACCATGATGATTCCAGGTCAAGTGACGATGATTCCCGTCTATTTGATTCTGAACCAGATGGGGTTGACCAATTCTATGCTGGGGATTGTCCTTCCTGGATTGGTGGGCGCGTTTGCGATCTTCCTCTTCCGGCAGTTCATGTCCGATATCCCAGAAGAACTGCTGGAGGCGACCCGTCTTGATGGAGCAGGTGAGTTCCGCACTTTTTTACAAATCGTGCTACCCATTTCGACGCCGATTATCGCGGTACAGGCCATCCTGACCTTCATCGGCGGCTGGAACAGCTTCTTATGGCCGCTCATTATTGCGAACGATGAAAAGCTGTACACCTTGTCTGTCGGTCTGTCACTGCTCAAGGGACAGAACGAAAGTCAATTTGCTCTGCAAATGGCGGGCTCGACCTTCATGGTCGTTCCGATCATGATTATCTTCATTATTTTCCAAAAGTATATTATCGAGAATTATACGATTTCGGGGATTAAGTAATAGCTTAATACGTAAATTGATAAAAACACAAAAACGGAGGACTTCCTAGTTTGAGCAAAAGAAGCCCTCCGTTTTTTGTGTATAAAAAAACGAAAATTCCTGGTCAGCTCATGTTCATTCTTAGAGAAGCTGCATCAGGATTTTGTTTATATATGGGGAACGGAAAAATGAAAGAGTTAGAATTCAGATTGAGTGTTACGAAGGTGAATAAAAGTTTCGGTCTCCAGAATCATTAGGGTATGCATTACATTAACAACGACCGGCTTTTTTCAGCAAAGTGAACTATACTTTTATTATATTTATTTGAAAATATTTCAAAAATAATATGTTAACAAATTTTACATAATTACTTCAAAAAAAGTATAGAGGCCAACTAAAAAAATGATTATATTGGAAAAGAAATAAAAAAATACAAAAAATGAGGTGAATCAAATTGTTTGATCCTATTAACCAAGCAGCTGAAGGCAGTGTTTCTCCTATGACGTGTGTTTTTTGTGATACACGTGATCGTTGTGTAGGTTGTGATGCTACCGACTGGTTTTGTAGCAAAGAAAGTGGTCATTGGTGTACTAATAATGATAGCGATTAATTCGATTAATTGAAGTAAAACTCGCAACGATAGAGCTTTCAAACACAGGTAGTCAACTTAGGAGGTCTGGGAACTAATCTTCTTGGACTTCCTCCTATTTTGTAACTTTGAGAGGATGATTAATAGTGATTAGTGCTCCATTTGAAAAAAATCCCGTCAAAATCATAGAACAAAATGAAAAGTTATACTTATACAATATAGAAACAAATGGGCTTTTTCAGATTGATGATGTCGTAGTAGATATATGCAATAGCGAAGGTAAGGAAATTGAAGAAATATATGAATTACTTAAGCATCGTTCTAGTAGAGAAGAGGTAGATAGGTTATTAGCCAGTCTGAAGGAAGCATCGGTTATATATAATAAAGATTTGTCTGTTCAAAAGGAATGTAAAAGTTGCAATGATGAGCAAGTGAGTCTATCATCTATAATCCTTATGCTGGTTCAAGAGTGTAATCTAAGATGCTCTTACTGTTATGGAGGAGACGGAGAATATAATGATCGAGGACGCATGGACACAGAGACCGCATTAAAAGCAGTTGATTATCTGTTTAATCATTCTGGCGAGGAAGAAGAACTGAATATTTGCTTTTTTGGAGGGGAGCCACTTCTGAACATTGAAGTGATTAAAGAAGTTGTAGCCTACACTAAGCTAAAACAAGAAAAATCAAATAAACGTGTTACATATAGTATGACAACGAACGGCACCTTAATTTCCAAAGAAATTGAAAATTTCTTATTAGATCATCATGTTTCTATTCAGATAAGTCTAGATGGTGATCAAATGACGCACGATTTCAATCGATATTATCAGAACAGAAAAGGTACCTATGAAATCATTTTAAATAGAACAGAAAGTTTAAGAAAAAAAGGTGCCATAACAGCAAGAGCTACGATTTCACCAGTACAATTGGATATAACACATACACTTACACATTTATTGGGGATTGGTATCCGCCATGTTGCGATGTATCCTGCAGTCGAGATGCTTAGTGAGGATGACTTTGAGAAGTATGCACAAGAATTCACCAAATTGGTTGTTCATTTTGAATCTTTGCTTCAGGTCAAAAAATATGGGGAAGCACGTCAAATATCGAACATTCTAAAATACTTGAAGATGATTCATTCTTCTTCTAAGCGAGATTATTTTTGTGGAGCGGTCTCGCATATGCTTGCCGTTGATGTGCATGGTAATCTTTATCCTTGTCAACGATTTGTTAATGAAAAGGATTACTCTTTAGGAAATGTAAGGGAAGGGATGGATGTAAGAAAGAAGAGTGGCATGCTTAGTGAGATGCGTTTAGAGAAGAGAACTGTATGCGGAGAATGTTGGGCTAAGAATCTATGTGGTGGAGGTTGTCCTCAAGAAAATATGGTGCTTAGTGGTTCAATTAATGAGCCAGTGGATAAATACTGTAACTTTACTCGTAGTGCAATAATGGATTGTATGAAATTGTATTTACGATTAACTAAAGAAGACAAGAAAAACCTGTTCTCTGCTAAGCGGCAGCGAGAGCAACTATTGGAGGATGCGTCATTTGACAATTGATATTCAAGCTTTAAGTAAGTCATATGGTTCTCACCAAGTACTTAACGAGCTTCATTTTCACATTGATAATGGTATATTCGGACTGCTCGGAGACAATGGAGCGGGTAAGACCACTTTAATGAAAATTCTTGCCACTTTACTTAGATTCGACCGAGGGGAAGTTGAAATATTCGGACATTCTTTGAAAAAAGAACCTGATGCTATTCGTTCTTTACTAGGTTACTTGCCTCAGTATTTTGATTTTTTTCCAAATGTGACTATTTTGGAATCCATGAACTATTTTGCGGCTTTAAAAGGTATTCAAGGTAAACATCATATTCAAGAGGAGACATCACAGCGATTAATTGAGGTGGGACTTATCGATCAAGTTGATAAAAAAATAAAACAGCTGTCTGGGGGAATGAAGCAGCGCTTAGGAATTGCTCAAGCTATGTTAGGACAGCCTAAGTTGTTAATTGTTGATGAGCCTACGGTTGGACTGGACCCCAAAGAACGAATTGCTTTTCGAAACTTGCTTCAAAATTATGGAGAAGACAGGATTATATTGTTATCTACTCATATTGTTCCTGACGTTTCAAGCACATGTGACAAACTACTCGTTTTAAAAGAAGGCCGTTGTCTGTACCAAGGGGCTATAGACGATATGATTCGAACTGTCGAGGGTAAAGTGTGGTTGGTTGATGTTGGAAAGCGTCAATTGGAACAATTAAGCCAACAAGCTCGAATCACTTCCATTGTGCGGAAGGAAGGAAGAGTTCAGGCTCGATTATTGTGTAACTACCCTCCAGATTGTTGTACAGAAGTCACACCCGAAACGGCTAATCTTGAGGATGCGTATCTGTACATTTCCGATCCGGAGGAGAGTTAGCAGAATGGGACAAGTAATCAGAGCCCTAGTTCAATTTGAAGTTTTGCTTATGAAAAAGAGTGTAGTGTTTTTTATAGCACTAACGTTCTCTTGTTTTTTAATTCCTTTATTTTTATATCTAGGAGCAGGGAATAAGAATAACATGTTATGGATATTTTTGCATCATGGACAAATGTTCTTTACCATATTACTAATGCCGTTAATGTATTCTGTTCTTTATGATGGCGAGAAGCAAAAAATGATCTCTTCTGTTATTATGCCTAAATTGCCTAAAGGAGCCCAATATTTTTATTGTAAGAGTTGTGTATTATGGGGAGTGGTTTGCTTATTTCAATTTGTCGCTTTAGCTATATTTTGTGTGGTTCAATGGACGACTCATGGTAAGGCTCCATTCTTGATACTGCTTCATCTAACAGTAGCAGGTGTAGCAACTATGGGATATTCTGTTCAAATTACTGTCATATTGAACTTGCTCTTACGTAAACAACTGTATGTGAACATTGTAATGCTCGTTTACCTTTTAATCAGTATTACTATCAACTTGCCTTACATTTCAATCTGGTTTAATCCAGATTGGATTATTTCCAATTTCTTCACACAGTCGTTTGCTTTTGGGCGAGTATTCCTATTTTTGCTTATGTGGGTATTGATGAAAGTCAGTAATCATCTATGGATGGCGAGGGTACAAGAATGAATGGAATTATAGTTCGTTTCTGGCTACAGCTTTTACTTCGAAGAGAACAAGCAGTAACCTTGCTGGTTTCCTTTAGTGTGGTTCTTTTATTCAATTTAATAATGAATGAAGGTATTGCAATAACTTATAGTGTTAACTTGTTATTTGTAGCTTTTTTTTCTTTACAGATTGCGAGTATACACAATCGTAATCATACAGAACCGTATATATATATTTCTGTCTTTCCTAATTATCGTCTAATCGCTTACCAGCTTTATGTTTCTTTAATTCTTTCGTTTCCTCTCTTGCTCATGATGGTAGGATTTTTATGGAAATCATTCGCTGATGTATCATTATGGAATTTGGTTATCATTGTATTTTTTTCTAGTGTTTTTTCATCGATGTTGGGTCTCTTCCTGGGGCAGGTAGTAAAGCATTATGGGTTGGCCTTCACTTTTCTCATTGCTTTTTACCTTCCTATAGGTTTAGTTTCCTGGTCTTTTAATGAAAAGTTACGTTACATATCTCCTGTAGTGAATATATTCAACCCCTATATGATCAACTGGCGAAATCTCTTTGGACTCTTAGGCTGTAGTTTATTATTTTACGGATTAGGCACATTGTTATCCAGTCGGCGCGGAGGCGGCAAAAAGTCTATAATCCCTTGGATTAGTACGGTCCTTGCTTGTAGTATATTGATGGGCGTATGGGGATATGAGAGGCTATTTAATGAGAATGTACAGACATCGTCGTTTCAAAAAATAACTGTGGGACAAACACAAGTAGAGTATAAGGGGATTAGTTCGTATCAGGCTAGGCAATTTGCCACCCTTTTTGAAACGCTGTATCAAGTGGCTAAGAAAAAGGAGACACACCCGATTCACTATACCTTGGAAATCACCCGAATACACTCCATGTCATCGTTCGAGCCGAAAATAATAGTGCAAAATCATAATAAACTTCAAATCAATATTTATTCAAATAAGCTTTTAGAGTTTAATTTCGGAATGGATTGGGCGAGTAAGTGGATTGATTACATTTTGCCACAATTGACCCACTTGTCCAATGAGCAAGTTGACGCTTTTAAACGCCTCAAAAATGAAATTATTTTGGAAGTTAGAGAAAAAAATCCCGAAAATATCTATACAATTCAGGGTGACTGAGAGCTAAAATAGTGAGATTTCATGAAGAACGAATAATAGTAGATAAAGAAAGGGATGGAATGCATGGAACGTGAGGCAGACCATTTGAATATAAGAGCTATATTTCATTCATTCCAATATTGGCCGAAGTTAACTAAGTTACTATGGAGTACAGAACCTATCTACTTTATTATCATTATTTTTGGCTATCTACTAAAAGGAACACTCCCGATTGCTAACCTTCTTTCCATACAGTATTTGGTTTCTGAATTTGAGACTAACACGGTATGGCATAAGCTTCAAATCAGCGCAGTTTTCCCTGTAATTATCGTGATGTTTTCTAGTTTGCTTATTTCAAGTTTAATTGAATACTCTGATAAATTGTTCCAAATTTCACTGATAAATAAATTACAAACATTAATAGTATCACAAGCATCAACATTTAATCTTGCGGATTTTGAGAGTCCGCAAGTACACAATCAGCTCAAAAGAGTACAGAACGACTCAATAGATAGACCTATTCAGATCTATAAAGAACTCATTAATTTGTTAAGTTCCATGGTTACGTTATGCTCTAGTATTGCCATTTTAATAGCATTCAGATGGTGGATATTACTCATTCTTGTTGTTTCCCCCCTGGCATCTTTTTATTCTTTATTGAGATTCACACAAATTCAATATGTAGCCAAGAAAAAACGGGCTCCTTTACAACGTAAATCCAGGTATATTAATTACTTATTGACTAATGAGAAGTCTTTTAAAGAAATCCTATTGTATCAACTTAGTGACTACTTTACAGCAAAATATAAGGACATTTTTGATGTTTTCTACAAAGAGGATAAGTATTTAGCCAAAAAACGTATTGCGTTATATTTGTCTTTTCAAGTAATAAGTACATTATTTATAGCCATTGCTTTGATTATGATTATACAAATATCATGGAAAGAAGAATTTCTCGTTGGCAGCATTTATGCATTAGTTCAAGCAGTATTATTAGCTAATCAAAATATTAACACAGTATCTCAAGGATTGATTTCATTGTGTGATCATAATCTGTATCTAGATGAATTATTCGCTTTTTTTAACATAAAACCTAAACAAGACAGTTCTAGAATGTTGCTAAGAGAGTCAGGTATACAAGCTGATTCAACGATAGAATGCATAGAATTTAAGAATGTTTCATTTGCTTACCCAGATCAAAAAGAATTGGCTCTCAAAGATATAAGTTTTAAAATGAAACGTGGTGAATCTCTTGCTCTAGTGGGCAGGAATGGATCAGGGAAAACAACAGTGATAAAACTTTTAACGGGGTTATATGAAGACTTTGAAGGAGATATTTTAATCAATTCTATCTCGGTTCGAAATTACAATAAAGAAATGCTTTACAAGAAAGTAGGTGTTATATTTCAAGATTTTGTCCAATTTGATTTTTCAGTAAGAGAAAATATAGGTTTTGGCAGTATAGGGGATCTTGAACTTGATACCAGGATATGGGAATCGGCGCAACATACAGGAGTAGATTCGGTAATACGAGATTTGCCTAATCAATTAGAACAACAGCTAGGAAGAAACTTCGAAGGGGGGATACAGCTTTCAGGAGGGCAGTGGCAAAAGATTGCTATATCGAGAGCGCTCTTCAAAGATGCTGACGTTTATGTATTAGATGAGCCTAGTTCATTTCTTGATCCAGAATCGGAAAAACAAGTATTTAAACAATTTCAAAAATTCGTTGATAATAGACTATGCCTCTACATATCTCATCGCTATACCTCTGTTTTATATGCAGATAAAATTTTAGTTATGGAAAAGGGTCAGATAGTAGAAGGAGGAACCCACCAAGAACTAATTGAAAATAGAGGGTTTTACTATAATTTATTTTCTGACGAAATTCATACATTCCAGAAAGCGCTAGTTATTAATGATGTACGCTAACTGTGTATTAAGATTCTGGCAAATAGTGAGACTGCGAACAGAATTGTTTTTTACCTTATGAGAAGTAGACTATAACAAAAAAAGCGGAGCTTCCCTTTGAGAGGCCCTGCTTTTGGGCTTCACATTGGACATTTTCTATATGAGTTAGCCAATATTGATGGGATAGTGCACGAATCTTTCTTTTCAGTCTGTAGATGCGGGTCGTTATCGCCGTAACTGAAATATTATATTTGTCAGCGAGGAAGGAAATAGACAGCGGAGGTTGCTTACATATAACAAATTGATAGACGATAAAGGACTGCTTAACAGTGAAAAAGGAATGAAGAATTTGTGAAAAGCGATGATAAAATATACAAAAACATACAAAAAAACCGATATACCTCTAGAATTACTATTTAGAAAAGAAATGGAGGTTTTAAGATGAATGTATCTTTTACATCATCTCACCAATCGTCGTTCCACACCACAGATAACAACCGACTTGAACTACGGCATCCCCTTTCCCCTCAGGCTGAAAGGAAGAGTATAGGCAAGCCGCAAAACAAGATTATTCAGCAATTGATAGAGCAGAAGCAAAATCTGATGGAGAGGCGTTCGGACTATATAAGTAATGCTCTAAAACGTGGCCTCGGTTCGGAAGCTGTAAAAGCCGAAATGGAAAAGATAGATAAGCAGATTCAACAAATTGACGAGAATATTCAGAAGCAATCAATAGAAGAACAAAAAAAAGCATTTGGAATGGATGAGGAAAGTAAAAAAGAAGCCCAGGAAGATAAAAAGGAACAATATACGCACAAGACTGCAGAGGAGCAGAAGCAAAGTCTCATGACTTATACGATGCATAGTATTGTATCAGCAAACAACCAGCTAAAGAATTCCAAAATCACTAAAAGGGCACAAATTACATTAGAAAGCGAAGCTAAAGGTTGGGAAAACACTAACCCTTCAAGATCAACTACTTTGCGTGAGAAGGCAGAAGGCCTTAATGGGAAAATTATGGAGATTGCCTCAAATATCAATGAGTGCATTAGAAAAGCAGTGAATGAGGAAGCGACGATAATAGATCGAGATGAATCAAAGGATGAGAAAGAATCAAGTATAGAGGTTGGTAGGGTATGGACTGAACAAGAGATCAATGCCTATGTGGATTCGGCTAAAGACGAAGCTAAGAATGCAGGTGTGAAGATTAATATTGCAGTTTAATCGGACTATTATTGCTATTTAGTAAAGAGGCTATTTGCTCAATAGGTTTGTTTATAAAATGAAGTGTTCAAAAATACGTAACCAAATGCTTATCGTTTATTATTAAATACTTAATATATATATTAAGTATTTAATAATAATATTGACTATTCTAATTACGGTGTGTTATATTGGAAGCGTTAATAAAATGGCTTGTTAATTTTAGGTACAACAAATTTTATTTTCGCATTCAGAGAGGATGGTTTAGGTGGCAGCAGCTGTAAAAGCAA
>RCUE01000051.1_pt1 | contig 57226 bp, 45 predicted proteins | sample 2166111 | NCBI WGS metagenome assembly RCUE01 (sample SAMN09930795, study PRJNA488358) | compost metagenome | feature: garden; material: soil; isolation source: compost soil in phenylacetonitrile-enriched culture | place: Germany: Experimental Botanical Garden Goettingen | collected 2016-01-27 | reverse complement strand
TTTTGTTGCTGGCTGGCTACAAAATCTTTATACTCCTGAATCGCATCTTCCAGATCCATGTAATTTTTCTTAAGTTCTGGCATAGGCAAATACTGGTCCAAACGATTGAATGCATCCACTACTCTGTGAAAGTAGACCGTCGTAGGATCTGTACCATTTACTGTAAGCAGATTGTTCGCAATGTTCTTAAGCTCATTGATATCAAGATCAGTTACGATCCATTTGAATTGGTAGTTCGCAAACGCTGTAATCAGATCCGTATTAGCTTGGTCTACCTGTACCTGTGTGCTATCCGGATTATTAAGCACAAGGTTTGCCAGATTAATCTGCCCTTGAAGTTCTTCGTTATCTTGTTCCGTATAATGACGGCCGAACGTCAAAATTTCATTATTGGCCAAATTGATATTGTGATTCAACAACGTAGTATCCACCGTTATAGGTGCAGCATACTGGCTCTGTACTTGTTGCAGCTCCTCATATACAGGAACAACGTCTTGTAATTCAAAGCTGGACAAGCCTAAGAAAGTAGAGGCATGCTCTGAAGCAGAAGACAAGGCTTGCTGAGCCTCAGCGCTTAATGCGCCTGAATTTTGCAGCAAAATTACATTGATCGAAGTCTGCATTTCAATGACTTTGTCTCTCAATTGTAGTCTTTTCTCGTTATATTTTTCAAGATAGGTCCCTTTAGCCTGACTTAATTGATTATAAGAGATGACCAATTGCTCCTCAGGAGTAAATGGCATAATGAGTGCAAAGTTGGCTTGTCCTGTTTGTTGCTCTAAAGACAGCATTTCCGTATTCAAGTAATTACGAGCCACAGGGTTAGACAGCAGTTTTAGTTGAATATCTTGAACCAGCTGCTGCAGTTTTTCCCGAGTTGTAGCAGGCAATGGCACAGTGAACTCCGTAAGCCTTTGACTCAGCTCCATGTTCAAGTTCAATACGTCCTGCTGGGTCATAGCAGTGTGCATCTTCTCTGTATATTCCTGAATCAAGTTATCTAGTTCAGCATTTTGAGAACCATTCTGATCGTAGATAACCTGCGCTTCTTGTAAAGTATTCTTAAGCACCGAGAAGTCCGCTGCTTGCAGTGCCAAGAATGATTCTGTAGCAAGATCTATTTTTTGTGTCCATTCTTCCAACTGCTCAGTTGTAGCCAATGGATTCACATATACATTTGATCCTTCTCTTACTAAGGACTTGTAACGCGCTTTATCTGTTTTCAAATTATCCACACGATCCGTTACATCGACAAAATGCAGATAGGCATCTCTGAGTTTTACCGATGCTTTGTAGACTTCAATTACTCGACGCAAGCTTTTTACTTCCCGATCCACAATATTTTGAGGCGCATTTCCTTCCAACACATTGTTGCCAAATTGAATCGCTTGACTTAGTGAGTCGTCCCAAAGAGGTGGAAATTCATCACCAACCATTCGGTTTTGTTCAAGGGTAGTCGAAGCTAACTGAACCAGTCTGGTTAATTCCTGTGTTCCAATCACCGGCTCTGTGGCTGAGGTTGTGTACACAGAAACATCCTGTTTCAATGTGCTGAGCGCTTGATCTACTTCTGCCTGTGTAGCTGCCGTATTGTTCAGTACCAGCATAGCCTGATTGATTGCTATGGACAGGTTTTCCTTCGCTGCGACCGTGTAAAGCGCCTGATCCAGTCCACCCTCACCTGCACGCTCCAACAGTTCTTTGGCTGCATGGACTTCCGTCTCCAACTGACTGCGGTCTATACTGACGATATCACTGTCACGTTTTTTCTTATCTTTGCTATCTGTGTCCGTGACAACCGATCCAGCAGAGGATGAGTTCTTCGTACCATTTACGAGACTAACAGCTTCCTTCATCGCATTATAGTTAACAATAACATCCTGCGGCTGTTTTTGTTCCGGCAGATTGAGCTGGTTGATTGCAGCCCCCTTGGCCAGTGTGATAAAAGGAACACCCACATATTGTGATGCATCCAGCAAACCAATACTTCCGCTCACCAACAGCTTGCCTAGTCCCTGTTGCAATGAAACACGACTAATCGCGGCATCCCCCTCGGTCCCGATCGATGCATCATTTTTCAGCGTAAGGTTGTCAATCTTTGTCGTCCCGGTTGCAGTCAGTTTGGCATCCTTGGAGCCCAGTTCTACACCGGACCATGTCGTATTTTCCAAAATGGCCGATACAGGCTGGGTCCCTGAGCCTTTGATTTCCAATACGCCTGTGGAGGACATGTTTTTCAAGGTTACCGAACCATTGACGATCAGGCGTCCATCAAAAGACACACCCTTACCGTCAAATACACCACCGTCTGCGTTAATTTCCAGCTTATTTACACCTGTGAGTGTACGCAAATTACGGTTAAGATCGATTTTTGCCCCTTTTAATACAGCTTTGTTATTTTCACCAAACAAGCCTTGCAAAGATCCTTCCAACTGGTACGGGATATTTCCGATTCGAACGGTATTGCCCTCTGATTTCACTTCTCCTACCGGATGATCCAGCAGGCTGACGAATACTTCTGCACCACTCTCCCGGTTCAATGGATTTTTCAAATCCGTTGCAGAAGCATCCTCTGATAACAGACCGTAAGAGCGGGCAACCTGAACTGCATTTTGCTGTGCATCCGCAGTACTTGTATCCTGCAAGTGCATTGCACGTACGAGCGAAACAATCAGTTCTTCCTTGGTAATGGCATCCCCCGGACGGAAGAGTTCTCCGTTACCTGTCATATACCCGGCTGCACGTACGGCCTCAATATAGGGAGCGCCCCATGCATCGGACGATACATCCATAAAAGAAGTCTGCGGCTGATTGTTAACTTCCAACTGGAACAGACTGCACAAAATTTTAGCCGCTTCTGCGCGGGTCAAATTCTTTTGTGCCATAAAATCGCCCTGATTACCACCTGTCATCAAACCCAAAGTACGAGCTTGTGCTACAAATCCAGTTTCACTTTGTGTATCTGCTGTCGCTGCATAAGCAGTCTGAGCGCCCCCCAGCCAAGGCAAAGATACGATGGAGCCTGAAGCAATCCCCAATACCATCGCAGATGCAATCCATTTATTTCGATTTACAAGTTTCAACATTTCCACTCCTAGACGCTATTTATTGGCATATATCCTGTTTTATCAAAGTCTTTAGTCATGTTTAGTTCTACGGATTATGCAACCAAGGAACTATGCTAAGAGAATTATACGAAACCCCACTGAACCGATTCTGAACAATTAGTCCTATATGAAGGCATCACGCAACAAAATCGCTTGACTTGGAGTGAACTCCAAATGTAATAATATCCGGTGTAAGTAGCTGGAGTAGAACATTTGAAGAAAACAATATCTAGGAAAGAGATGTATAATCAAATGGACTATATGAAACTTGGAAATACCGGCTTGGATGTATCCCGGCTTTGTCTTGGGTGTATGGGCTTTGGGGTTGCAGAACGATGGATTCATCCATGGATATTAGATGAAGAGCGCAGTCGTCCCATTATAAAAAAGGCCCTGGAGCTAGGCATCAATTTTTTTGATACCGCGAATGTATATTCAGACGGAACTAGCGAAGAAATCGTCGGACGGGCTTTAAAAGATTTTGCGAATCGAGATGAAATTGTCCTTGCAACGAAGGTTCATTTCCGTATGCATCAAGGCCCCAATGGTGCGGGACTTTCTCGAAAGGCTATTATGAGTGAAATCGATAAGAGCCTTAAGCGACTGGGGACAGATTATGTGGATCTGTACCAAATTCATCGCTGGGATTACACTACCCCTATTGAAGAGGCGATGGAAGCATTACATGATGTGGTGAAGGCTGGGAAGGCAAGATATATCGGAGCTTCTGCCATGTACGCATGGCAGTTTCTAAAGGCTTTGCATATAGCTGAGAAGAATGGATGGACCCGGTTTGTATCGATGCAAAATCATTTAAACCTCTTATATCGTGAAGAGGAGAGAGAGATGCTGCCGCTTTGTAAGGAAGAAAAAATCGGTGTGATTCCATACAGCCCACTTGCAGGTGGAAGATTGACGCGTGATGCGCAGGAAACAACACATCGTTCCGAAACCGATCAAGTGGCAAAATCTAAATACGATGCGACTGCAGATACCGATCGATTGATCGTGGAGCAGGTTGCGGCCATCGCAGAAAAACGCGGAGTTCCCCGCGTTCAAATCGCACTTGCCTGGTTGCTACAGAAAGAACCGGTAACAGCTCCGATTATCGGTGCTACGAAAACGTCTCATCTTGAAGATGCAGTAGCTGCTCTTTCGATTACGTTAACACCTGAAGAAATCGCATTGCTGGAAGAGCCTTATGTTCCTCATCCGGTAGTTGGCGCCCAGTAAATATGGATGAAATGACAGTTTCGAAATAAGAAACGACAAGAACGCCCTATCCATTTACATAGGGCGTTTCTTGATCAGAAATCAGGAGGTGAAGTCTGCATGTTGATCGCAGAAGTAAGCAAAAAATTCGAACTATCTCAGGATACACTCCGCTATTATGAACGCATCGGACTTATTCCGCGTGTGAACCGTAATAAAAGTGGCATCAGAGATTACACGGAAGAAGATTGCAGATGGGTTGAATATATTAAATGTATGCGAGAAAAGAACTCCTAATAGAGCAGCGCAAGCAGCTCATTGCAAAAATGAAAGATATGAACAACGTATTGGAACGCATGGATTATAAAATTACAAGCTATGAACAGACAATAGGTGAAAAAAAACATCTAATTTAACCCCTGCGTGCTTTACGGGACAATAGGTTCCCCAAGGACTGAACACCTTGTACAAACAAGACTAGAATGATGACGGTAATCAGCATAACCAGCGTATCAAAACGTTGATAGCCATATGCGATCGCCAGATCGCCAATTCCGCCTCCGCCGACCGCACCAGCCATAGCAGTAGCACCAATCAGACCAATGGCTGCTGTCGTTAACGACAAAATCAGAGAACTGAATGCCTCAGGAAGCAAAAAGTATCGAATGACCTGGAACGGGGTCGCCCCCATCGCATCTGCTGCCTCCAATATCCCCGGATTCACCTCCAACAGCGAGTTTTCGACCAGCCTTCCGATATATGGCGCAATATATATAATCAAGGGGACAATTGCCGCGCTGGTCCCAATGGATGTATGCACAATCAGACGGGTTAACGGAATGATCGCAATCAGCAAGATAATAAACGGTAAGGAACGAACAATGTTAATGATCGGATTCAAAATATTGTGCAGCCATTTGTTCTCCAGAATTCCGCCCGGGCGTGTGATGACGAGTAAAATACCGATAGGGATACCGATCAGGGCGCCAATGAATAATGATATGCTGACCATGAGCACGGATTCATACAAAGCTTCCCACAGTTGATCCCAGGTTATCGTGGTTCCTGTAATCATCATAGACTCTCTACCTCCTGAATATGGACTCCTTTGCTCTTGATAAAATCAACAGCCTGCTGAACGGCATGCTGTCCACCGCGCAGTTGAATCGTCATATAGCCAATCGTCGTTTCTTGAATCTCCGTCATGTTGGCAAACAAAATGTTCACATGGATATCATGCTGCCGAATTAATTCATGAACCACCGGATCAGAAGCAACCTGTCCTATAAATTCCAGCTTGTAAATCCGCTGTGATTCTTGCTGTTCGAACGTTTGTAGCACACTCTCCGGTACTGCATCGTGAATGACCGTGCGTACAAAGCTCTGCGTCGTCGGGTGCTGCGGCTGTCCGAATACCTCCAGGACATTGCCCTGCTCGATGATTTCCCCTTTTTCCATTACGGCAACCTTGTTGCAAATTCGCTGAATCACCGACATCTCATGGGTAATGATCAATATGGTGATCTTGTATTCCTTGTTGATTTTGCGAAGCAAGTCGAGAATAGACTGCGTGGTCTGCGGATCAAGTGCCGAGGTCGCCTCATCACAGAGCAAAATGGACGGGTTGCTCGCAAGCGCCCGTGCAATCCCGACACGTTGCTTTTGTCCGCCGGAAAGCTCGTTGGGATAGCTGTTCGCCTTGTCCGACAATCCTATGAACGCCAAAAGCTCTTTCACACGCCCCTCTATTTCGCGTTTGTTGCGCTTAAGCAGCACCAACGGAATTGCAATGTTGTCGAACACCGTTTTTGATTCCAGCAGATTAAAATGCTGAAAAATCATTCCAATCTTTTTCCTTACCTTCCGCAGTCCAGAGGTCGAATAGGTATTTAACTGCTCCCCTTCAACAAGAACCTCTCCGCTGGTTACTTTCTCAAGACGATTGACCAAACGGATTAGCGTACTTTTCCCTGCGCCACTGAATCCGATAAATCCGAAGATGTCCCCTTTATCCACTTTGATATTTATATTTTTTAACGCTTCAATACTTAGACCTTTTCTCACGTAGGTTTTAGATACATTCCTAAGTTCAATCATGAGTCCTAACTCCTTCCGTTCTTACAAGTATGTAAGATATTCTGAGCTGATGCTTTTCTTCGGCATAAACGATCGAATTAAATCCGAGTATTCTAGTGAGTTTTATAAAGTATACTACTTCGATTTAATATTCATGTCAATATGAGTTTTACATTCGGTCAAAGCATGTCCTTGCATAAATCAGTACGATATTGCAGATGGTATGAAATATGTCGAAGCATACACACCTTACCCGAACGGGACGAAAGCGGAGGAAAATAGATGAAGCGAATATTTACCTTGTGGCTATGCATTGCAGTAACGGGTATGTTGGCAGTTACGGCGGAACCCGCATGGGCTACTCAGACTGTTGACGGACAGCCTTATCATTTTGGGTTTAAAAAAAGTAAAGGAGGGGAGCTGCCTTCCATCGCACAAGAAGGCTTTATGCACCTGATCGAAAGACAAGATGGCATCTTTCTGGGGGATACGACTAAAAAAGAATTATTTCTCACTTTCGACAACGGCTATGAGAATGGGTATACTCCGAAAGTGCTGGATGTATTGAAGGCCAAAAAGGTTCCGGCCGCCTTCTTTGTGACGGGGCATTTTGTAAAAGACCAGCCAGCTTTGATGCGACGCATGGCGAGTGAGGGCCATATTATCGGCAACCATTCATGGAGCCATCCTGATATGAGCACCATTTCTTCGGCAGAGATCCGGTCTGAGCTGGATCGGGTACGAAATGCATCGGCAGAGCTAACCGGGCAAAAAGAAATGAAATATGTCCGGCCACCTCGCGGCATTTTTAGTGAAAAAGCATTGGCTTCCTGTCGAGAAGCCGGATATACGAGCGTATTCTGGTCTGTGGCTTACAAGGACTGGGACACAAAAATTCAGCAAGGAACGGACTATGCCTATCGTCAAGTCATACAGCAGCTCCACCCTGGAGCGGTCATTTTGCTCCATTCCGTATCCAAGGATAATGCCGAGGCGCTTGCTTCTATCATCGACGAGGCTCGCAAGCAAGGGTATGAGTTTAAAAGTCTAGACGACCTTAAGGTGAAACATTATCACTAAAAAGTAACTACATTTAATGAGACCATATCATAATGAGCCCGATCCACACCTGCCCATGGTAGCCAGTGTGGATTGGGCTTTTTAGTTTACTCCAAGGAAGGGAAGGCTCTATGGGCCTTCCCTTCCTTTTACCATTCTAAAGATAGCAAAGCCTAATGCATGGTTAGCTTATACACTCTGGCTTCATAAGGCCGCAGCTTCAAGGCATGCAGTTGTTCCCCTTGTACCGGTTCGTAGTTGGAGAGAAGTAGTTCCGCCTTGGCGGCAGGAAGCTCCTCACCTTCGGGCCAGTGGAACACCGGATCACGGTCAAAGAAATTCAAAATGACCAGCAAACGCTCTTTTCCCAACATACGAGTGAATACATACAGCTCTGTATCCAGTGGCAACAGAAGCTTGTATTCGCCATAGACTATGACCTCATGTTGTTTGCGCAGAGCAATCAACTTACGATAATAGTGGAAAATCGAGCCTGGATTATTTCTTTCAGCCTCTGCATTAATGTGTGTGTAGTTATCGTTAATCTTCATCCACGGCTCTCCATCGGTAAATCCGGCCGCAGGACCAGCATCCCACTGCATAGGAGTGCGTGCATTATCCCGGCTTTTTCGCCAGATTGCCGCCATAATCTGCTCCTCCGGCTCACCAATCTTTCGTTGCTGCTCATAATAGTTTAACGTTTCCACATCCCGATAATCATCAATCGACGGGAATGCAATATTCGTCATCCCAATTTCCTCACCCTGATAAATATAAGGCGTACCCTCAAGCATATGTGTGAAGGTTGCCAGCATTTTGGCGGATTCCACACGATATTGTCCATCATTCGCAAATCTGGAGAGAGCCCGAGGTTGATCATGATTGTTGAGATAATTGGCATTCCATCCTTCCTGATGAAGCACTGTCTGCCAACTGCTCATTATTTTTTTCAGCTCCACCAGCGTCCATGGCTTGGATTTCCATTTTTCCGTCCCTAGCCCTTGTGCATCAATAAACATGTGTTCAAACTGGAAGACCATATTCAATTCATGCCGCTGGTCTCCCACATAATCAAGCGCCTGTTCCGGTCCTAAGCCAGACGTTTCGCCAACTGTCATTAAGGGATAACATTCCAGCACCTTTTCATTCAGCATCCGTAGAAGCACATGTACCTGTTCCAGATTGGAAAAGAGCTGATAAGCCCGTACCAAGGTTCGTTTGTCGGGATTATCGGCATCCGGCAGCCCTTCGGCTTTGACAATATGGGCAATAGCGTCAAAACGGAAGCCATCGACTCCCTTTTTCAGCCACCATTCCACCATGCGGTAGAGCTCGCCCACCATCTCTTCATTTTCCCAGTTCAGATCCGGCTGATGCTCGGAATATAGATGCATGTAATATTCGTCTGTAAGCTTGTCATATTTCCACACTGAGCCAGAAAAATACGATTCCCAGTTGTTCGGATATCCGCCATTTTTGCCTGTTCGCCATATGTAGTAGTCCCGCTTCGGATTATCCTTGGACGAGCGTGACTCCGTAAACCACGGATGCTCATCCGATGTATGGTTTAATACCAAATCCATCATGATTTTGATACCTCGTTCATGCGCCTGGTGAAGCAGTTCATCAAAATCCTCCATTGTTCCAAACTCATCCATAATGGCATAATAATCGCTAATATCATATCCATTATCGTGATTGGGCGATTTATATACCGGACAAATCCAGATAACATCAATACCCAGTTCACACAAATAATCCAACCTGGACAAAATGCCTCGCAAGTCCCCTTTACCGTCTCCGTCAGAATCCTGAAAACTGATCGGGTAAATCTGATATACAACGGCTTCCTTCCACCATATTTTTTAGGCATGTTTCCCTCCTGTAGCTTCTCTGTACATCCAATAGCTTATGCTCTTAACATACACGCAATACCTGGCTGCGAATCGTTGGTGATTGGGAACAAGAGTCTTGTAAGCTTGCTTCGACGCATTAGCAGAGCCGCTATAACCTGCGGAGGTTTATTTTTAAAAAAATATTTTGTAAAACAGGTTGTATAAATGGATCTGGCGTTACCTATATTTATGAACTGCCCATATACATGTACCCAAAGCGGTGCCACTTTTGAATAAAAGGAGGAATTTACATGAACCATCGACCCAAGGAGCCAAAGGATCTGATTGTGGAAACTGCCGTGATCCCGCCCAACATCCATGTGGATGTGGAGTCAGCCACTGAGGGTGGAAGACGCCGCCTGATGCTTAGCGATAACCCGGAGACGCTTACCCATGTGACGGTACCTACCGAGCAAGCCACCCTGTGGCATGACGTGGTTCGCTCGACAACCCGAACAGTCAAACATCGCATTTTCGGCTGGCATTATAACAAAATCGGCAGCCCTGTTAAACTGGGCATCACTGTAGAGAACAGGAGCGCTGCTAAACTGGAAGTACGCCATATTGAACGCGCTCTTAAGATTGTGCCTGAGGACGGCAACTGGATTATTGATGTCGGGCAGTCTATTGCCAAAAGCTGTTTGGCGGGTACGATGGAACGTGTGAGGCCAGCAGACCGTCATAAATTCGGCAAAGGCACCGCTCTGCTGGAGGAATTTGAGCTGCCCGAGGGATCGCTGGCCGGATTCATCTATGACCTTACCGTAGAATTTGCTGAAGGCCACGGTACGCTGGATTATGTGATTCGCACCGTGATCAGCAAGGACACGCAGACCGATCTGCGCCAGATTCATATGGATGCGCTTCCTCCCGTACCTCCACCACAGGCGCATCCACGAGGGGTGTGGTCCTTTTCCGAAACGAATGCGCGGATGCCAGAGTACGTGGTGGGACAGAGCGCAAACTATCGGGCGTGTGCCACCAAAAAGCTAAACGGTGAGGCTCCTGCCGATCTGCTGTTTACCGGGGCACGCAGCGAGCTGGGGCCTGCGCTAGATAATCGCGGACAATTCGGAACCATATACAACGCGACCATTCCCATCGTTAATGACAGTGACGAGGTACGTATCGTACGAATCTACGCCAATCCACGTGGGGGCGCATTCGCCGGATCTGTACGCGTGGATGATCGTGTATATGGTATCCCTCTGCTACGAGATAATACCAAGGTATGCCGATTGGCTGATATCAGCGTCCCTCCCGGCAGATCCAGCTATGATCTCAGCTTCATGGTCGCCGGCAGTGCATCTACGCCGCTAGGTCTGTACGTCATTACACTATAGCTGTGCTCACGATGACTGGATGAGCGAACGTGGGGCCAAAATGTTACGGGATATGGTCTCCTCTATAGTAAATGGAGCTGTCCCAAAGTGGTTTTAAACTTTATTGGACAGTCACGCTTCATCATTAGTATAAAAAAGCGCGAGTGCAAGGGTTATTCCCCCCTGTAGCTCGCGCTTTGGTTCATGCTCACCCATTTGAGCAGGTTATGGTCAAGCGAAGGCACGAGCCCTCTCGCCGCCATACCCGGCATCGGCGATGACCATACCCGGTCACCCGGTTTGTGTCAGAATAAATATCGCTCTATTTGAACCGCTGGACCTGCCTCGAAGGCATAATGGTCAACTCTGGAATATTGACATGCTCGGGCTGCTCTAGTGCATAAAGGGCAGCTTCTGCAACATCATCGGGATGCAGCGGCAAAACGCTCGAAGCAAACGCCCGAATTTCCTGCTCGGGATATCCGGCCACCTGCGAAAACTCCGTCGCCACCGCCCCGGGGTGAATCGCAGTTACACGAATTCCTTGCGTACTGGTCTCCAAACGCAATGCAGAGGCTATGGCGCTAACGCCGTACTTGGTAGCGCTGTATAGTCCTCCTCCGGCAACCACTTCCTTCGCTGCAATAGAGGAGACAATGACAACATCCCCCTTGGCCTGTTCCCTCATTGGCTGAAGTCCGTACTTCAGTGTCAGGACAAGACCGTGCACATTCGTCTTGTAAAGCTCCTCCCAGCGTTCCAGTTCCACCTCTGCCAGCGGACTTCGATACCCGAAGCCGGCATTGGCAACGATAATGTCAAGCCGCCCCCAGCGTTCAAGAATGGCGTGGACCGCCTGCTGTATGTCTTCAGCCTTTTGGATATCGGCAGGTATTGCCATGACCTCATACAATTCCTCTTGATGCAAGTCGCGAACCAATTCATCCAACCGCTCCTGACGGCGTGCCAATACAGCTACATACGCGCCTCGCTTTGCCAGTTTTTTTGCAATCGATGCCCCAATGCCGCTGCTTGCGCCTGTTACCAAAGCTACTTTCCCGGCCAGGCTTTCCTTCGCTGTCCAGGATAATTTCAACTCATCCAATATCATGTTAAACCCTCCCCAAGCTTATTTGGTTAAAAGCACGCGATGAACACCCTGGCTGCCTCCAGGAGCTGTACCTATATATAAATATCCATCATGGTTTACAGCCGTGGTTACCCCATAAAGCGAGCCTTCAGGATCATGCCAGCTTCCGATGAGTTTCCCCTGCGGATTAAGCTCCACAGCAAGCCCATGCTTCACAGGTGCGCTTGCACCGCTGAGCAGCGATTGAGGCAATTTGGCCATCATTCCAGCCAGCCACGGGCTTCCATGCATTTGATCTACAAAGGGAATACGTGTCGTGAAGAGACCGACCCAGAAATGGCCTTGATCATCACGCGTAATGTTATCCGGAAAACCGGCAAGATTATCCACAAAAATATCCGAAGTCCCCTTCTTCGGCCCTTTGAGCCAGTATCGGGTCAATTGGTAGTGATACGACTCTGCCACAAGCACAAAATCTTCGTCCGCAGACAAGGCAACCCCGTTCGCAAAATATAGGCCTTCCAACAGAACTGTCGTCTGCTTGGTCGCCGGGTCATATTTCAGCAAACGTCCATGTGGCTTGTTCTCGGCGATTTCTTTGAAGACTACACTGCCATAATTGGAGGTGTCAGAAAAATAAATAGTACCATCTTTGGCAATATCCAGCTCGTTGGCCAAATAGATCGGTGTGCCGTCGACTTGATTGGCCAACACCGTCACGTTTCCGGAAGGATCTACCGACAGTAGCCCCTTCTTAACATCCGTAACGATCAGATTTCCACTTGCATCAAACATAAGTCCATTGGGCGTTCCTTTGGTATCTGCATATAGCTGGGCCTTTTGCGGATTGCCCTTTGTATCAAAGGCAACCTTATAAATTTTCCCGTCGGAGTCTCCCGTATATAAATTTCCTTCCTTGTCAAAGGTGATAAATTCCGGAAACTTAGGGGCATCTGTAACAAGCTCGGCGGAGCTGAGTTTGTTGTTTTGTTGCCATGGACCCGCTTGTTCAAAAGAGGGGGCCGAAGGTGCAAGCCATTTTGCAGGCTGGACAGGGGAAGGGATGAGCATAAAAATAACCACTCCCAGAAGGATTACCGACAGCAGCGATAATCCGGTTCTGCGTACCCATTTACGCGGTTTCTTATTCTTTCTTCCTTGAGAATCTTTGACAGATAAATCAGGTTTACTGGGCATTAGAGTGCCTCCTATGTAATGTGAATAATATTTCAGCATTTTGCATAATTCAATTCCCAACGCTCGAAAGTACACTATATAGACGAACTAAACCGTTTCGATCTATATATTACTGATTTGAAATCGCTCTTGGGATTTATGCAAAATGCTCATTTATATTTGAACGACGATTTTACCGAAATACTGTTTTCCTTCAGCCAAAAGTGCGAAGGCTTCGCCGATTCGGCTGAGCGGGAATACCCGGTCGATGACAGGATGTAAACGATGGCGGGAAATGGCACGATTCATGTTTTCGAAATGTTCCCGGTTACCAACCTGGCTGCCGCGAATCGTCGCAGCCTTCTGCAAAATGCTGGTGACATCGAACTCAGGAATGGTCAAGCCCGATAAGAATCCGACCATGCTCACAGTCCCTCCAGTACGAAGTGCATTGATGGATTGCGCCATTGTTGCCGCTCCCCCTACATCCAGAACATGGTCGACTCCGCCGCCTGTCAGCTCCAGAGCTACCTTATCCCACTCTGGAACCTCCGAATAGTTGATTGTCTGCCATGCGCCGAGAGCCTTTGCCCGTTCCAGCTTGTCATTGCTGCTCGATGTGATAATTACCCTTGCTCCCGCCATCAGAGAAAATTGAAGCCCAAAGATGGAAACACCGCCTGTTCCTTGCAAGAGCACCGTATCCCCCGCTCGCAGCCCGCCGGATTCCATCAGCATGCTCCATGCGGTTAATGCCGCAATCGGCAAGGTGGAAGCCTCCTCCCAAGAAAGGTGATCCGGAATGGCGACGACCCCCTCTTCATGCAGAACGATATATTCAGCCGCCACTCCACTGAGCGGGCCTCCCAGACTGTCCTTTAAGACCTCCGCTCTCGTGCTCCCGCCAATGAATTTCTGTTGTAAATTTGCCGCTACCCTTTGTCCAACCTGAAATTTTGTCACCCCTTCGCCCACAGCTACAATTTCACCCGCTCCATCGGATAACGGAATGAAGGGAAATTGAATGCCGATCGGCATGACTCCGTTGATAACTACCAAATCACGGTAATTGAGGGACGCTGCCTTTATGCGGATCAGAACTTCCAGCCGTCCCGGCACCGGTGTGTCAAGTTCCATCAAGGTTAACTCTTCAAAGCCAAAACCGTTTTTCAGTTGCACTGCTTTCATTTTGGTTGTCCTCCCTGTAATGTTAAACCTTTTACCTAATATAGATACAGTGTATCACCAAGGAAACACCGTTTCTTATATAGTACACTGTATCCAATTCTCTTCAAAACGTCAATCTTTACTTTTTAAAAAAAACGGTCGTAAACTGCTTCCGGGCTTTTAACGTCCCTTACCAAGTAAAATTGGAGACTGGATGGCTTTGCTTGCCAGAGCTTGTTCAGGTGGGCAAGCATGACCAAAAAACGCGAGTTGCAGGGGTGAAATAACCTCTGCACTCGCGTTTTTTACATTAATGCTAATACGACAGCCTTATTTAAGCTCCAATTTTTATAAACTACATCTACTTAAATTTGTTCCTGACTATATTACGCTGCTAAGCATAAAATTGGAGGGCGGACCGGGCTCCGGCTTGCCAAACAAATAACCCTGAGCCAGTGACACACCTGCTTCACGACAAAATTCAAAATCCTCTATCTGCTCTACTCCTTCAGCCAACACTTGGCCTCCAAAACGAAAAGCCGATTCTACAATTCCTGTGATTTGCCGCTTCTGATTACTGTTACTATGACAGCCGTCAATTATGCTACGGTCAATTTTGACATAATCCGGCTGAAGGCAATTCATAAGCTCTGTCGTAGAATAGCCTGCCCCCACATCGTCCAGGGCAACTGAAACTCCTCGATTACGATACTGCTCAAAGATATGATGCAAAAAATTAAGGTCGTCTATCTCTTCCGTTTCTACGACCTCAAATACAAAATCCTTCGTACTCATGGATAACCGATTAATCGTCTCAAAGGTGTGATTCAAGCAATAAGCCGGATTATAAATGGTGGAAGGGAGAAAGTTAATAAAACGTTTAATCCCCGCCGGAAGGCATGTTGCACTTTTTTCAATAGCGGAAAAACGAGCCGAGCGATCCAGATGAGCATGCAAGCCAGCTTCACGGGCGATTTCAAACAGTCGGAAAGGCTGAAAAGGTCTCTCCGCATGTGACGGACGCAGCAAAAACTCAAACCCGATAATATCCAGCTTGTGGTCAACAATAGGCTGCATATGGCTGGAAAAACTTTGATCCTTAATAATACTCACGATATCCGGATGTTGCAGTCTGGCTTGCAATTGACTAAATAAAAGCCAGTCCTCATATCCTTCGACATGATGCAAGCCAGTCACCACAACTTGTATATGGTTCAAGTATTCCTGCGGCAGACGAGCCAGTTCGTTAACCAGCTGTTCCAACTCTGAACGGCTGTCATAGCGAAACTCTATGCCGCCCTCACGCTCATGTTGCTGCTTCATTTGTTCCGATAGCATACCCAAACCATCTAATGCTGGAGTAAGCGACACCCTGGAATACCTAATTCTAAGCAATCCTTGATCCTTTATAGGTAATATGATGCTGCAATTGCTGCATGTCATAATGGTCCTCCTCGGAACAATTTTCCGGTTTTTTCACCATTATATCACAAATAACTAGAACAAAAGTACTATATAATTACGTTTTTTTACAAAAAAGCAGCTTATTCTTAACGATAACTTAGGACTTAAGTACATATTCGACAAAAACAAAACCTTTTTACACTCATAATAATTCGGGGCCGTTTTTTTTGATATTAAAAAAAGCAGCAAATCTCTTGGTTAAAGAGACTTGCTGCTTCATTCTGATATTGAGTGAAAACTAAAATTCGAAGTTATTTGGACGCCTTTGGCTTTGTTGTTTTAGCTGGTTTAACAGCCGCCGGTTTGGTCGTTTTAACAGCTGGCTTTGCTGTTGCTTTCGCGGGAGCCACAGCTTCCTTTACAGGAGTCGTTGCTGCACTAGGCTTAGCGCCAGCTTTTAAGCTGTATTTGGCAAAACCGTCTGCCGCGCTGCTCAAGTATGAAATTTGTTGATTGCCTGCCAGCACGTCTTTGGCATCAGGAGAGGACTCGAAAGTAACCTTTGCCTGACCAAAAGGAGCAATAGACCAGTTGCCATCCGCCGATGGATTAATCGTTCCGTTCGTACGGATATAGTCAACAACGACTTGACGACTTTCATCCGGTGCTGCCATCACAATTCGTTTGCCATCTGGGTTGGCCAGTTTGGATGAGGAAGCACGATAGTTATTGGTGGCTACGATAAATTTCTGCGCAGGATCAATAGCCTTCCCATTGTATTGCAGATCCTTGATACGATGAGCTGAAGAATCAATAATCGTTCCCTTGGCATCATATCGTGCAGGCTGAGTTACATCAATCTGGTAATTCACACCGTCAATGACATCAAAATTGTAGGTTGGGAAATCTTTGTTGATCAGCGATTGCTCCTCAGTTTGCTTTGGATCAATACGGTTGAACTGACCCGCAGACCACTCCAGCCATTCCTGAATTTCAGCACCGGTCACTTCTACAGCATGAACCGTGTTCGGGTACACATACAGGTCGGACACGTTTTTAATCGCTACCGTACCTTCAGGAATATCAGTGTAATACTCGGCTCCGTTTCGACCGCCGGCCTTGAATGGAGCGCCTGCCGACAATACTGGAAGTTTTTCGTATTCAGTTCCTTTAAGATGGTTTTGAACATACCATTTCTGTGCATTCGTCACAATTTGAATGGAAGGGTCGTCCTGCACTAATGCAAAATAACTGGTAATTGGCGCCGTCGTTGTTCCTACAGGCTGGCGAATATAATCCAGCGTTCCTTGATGCTCTTCTTTGACCGCATCAATCAGTTTAAATTCAGGGATAAACTGCACAGTCTGATTAGTGGTGCTCACAACCGGACGCACTTGAGATTGAGAGTTAGTCACGTTCCACTCGCGATTTTTCTTTTCTAGGCTCAGGTCAATGATACCCAGATCCTTGCCCCATGAGGAAGCTTCCACGGCTGGTACCCCATTAATGGTTCCCTTATCCAGATCTACACCCTTCATATCTTTAAAATCAGGGCCAGGGAAAGATTTATGAGCATGCCCAAACAGAATAGCGTTAATTCCGTCCACCTGGCTCAAATACTTAACGGCATTCTCCATCAGTGGCGTTTGTGGCACATCCTCATAACCGGTATGCGCAAGCACGACAATAATGTCAGCACCTTCCGTCTTCATTTGAGGAATAAACTTTTTCGCCGTTTCCACAATATCCTTCGTAACGACTTTATCCTTCAAATTGGCTTCATCCCACTGCATAATTTGAGGTGTGACCAGACCGATCACACCCACTCTGAGTGTATGCTCTTCGCCCTTCTCGTCCGTTACTGTTTTATCAAGAATCTGATAAGGGGTAAAATAATTCTTAGTAGCTTGGCCCCCTTTATCAACATAAACGTTCGCATTTACATAAGGAAAATCAGCTCCCTTGAGCGATTTGTCCAGAAAGTCGAGACCGTAGTTGAATTCATGGTTGCCCACTGTAGCTGCATCATAGCCCATCAGGTTCATCATCTTGTAGACCGGATGGACACCGCCTTCTTTCTCAAAGGTTTTGTTGCGGGCCATATAATCGCCTAATGGGTTGCCCTGCAGCAAATCACCATTATCGAACAGCATACTGTTTCTTGTTTCACTACGTGCCTTCTGGATCAAGCTAGCTGTACTAACCAAGCCATACTCGTTGGTTTCTTTGTCCGAATAGTAATCGTAGTTCATCAGGGACGCATGGATATCCGTTGTTTCCATGATCCGCAAATTCACCGTAGCGCTATCACGAGAATCACTAGCTGCCCAGGATGGAGCGGCTGAAAACACCAGCATGCTACAAGCTACAACTGCTGCTGTAAACCCTTTAAACCAATTTTTACGAAATAACAAAATATACCCCTCCTCATTAAGGTGTATGCCTCATATACATACTTTTGCACATATATGTAAGCCTTGAACCCACCATTTCTATTTTAATCCAACGCCAGACAAAAGAGTAGTCATTTACTTAAAATTATTTATGAAAAAATAATTAATTTTCTCAAACATAAAAAAACCAGCAAACCTCCTGAAAAAATTGGAGATTTACTGGCTTATCCATTTATATTCGTATTATTTCTTCCACACCTGGCGCTCCGTTTGCTGACCCACATACTCAATGCGAGTCGGATTCACGTCCAGAATGACATAATCGGGATCGTCCGGTCCGGAAAACCACTCCTTCAAGGAGTCGTTCCACACTTGTTTGCGTAGCCCCTCATCAGCTGTAATTTGGACGGTAGCCTCCACTTCAACAACTTCCTTCGTACCGCCAACCTCATAACCCAGCAGCAGATAAGCATTCGGATTGTCCTTTAGCTCATCCACTTTATGCGTTTTGCGATCTGTCGCCAGATGAATGTTCATTCCATCGTTAAAAAGGGCCATATAGCGTACTTTCGGTTTGCCACCCTCTACCGTACCTAACGAGCAAAATTTGTTGTTATCCAAAGCCTTCACAATGGCTTGTTCCAGTTGGTTGCGATCCAATGTTTCCGTTTTACCCACAGTACAACAACTCCTTTTCACGAATTAGAATTCTCTACGCCATGCCATTGGGCACCAGCCCATCTGAACCTACCTGCGCAGCTGTTCTGAAAATAACATGACCGGATCGAATCGGATTGATTCATACTCATTTTCAGATCAAAGCTCACAGTAAAAGTGTACCCTGTCGTTCGGCAAATGAACCGTTATCTCTCCCTTCATGCTGGACAGACCTGCATTCAAAGCATATAATCGTCGTAGTAAACCCGAATAAATGAACCCATTAAACCATACAATGCCAGGGGTGCTGGAATCGGCCGGCTGAGAGTGTGTCCCAAGACACTGACCCTTACAACCTGATCTGGGTAATGCCAGCGTAGGAATGCTTAAGCAAGATGTGCCTTTTTTACATAGGACCATCCCTTACTTTGGTATATACAAGCGCAAGCGTCCCGGAAACTCGGGGCGCTTTTTTTGTTGAGGATTAAGTTGTTGGAAAGATCGCGTCCGGCAGATGTTATTTTTATGAAAATGGGAAACTTAAGCTGTCTGATTGGATGGATAACGGGTAATCAAAAGGAGAGAACACTAACGATGAAGCGCATGAAAATATTAAGCCTGGGACTGATCAGTCTGTGGCTCATGGCCCTGACCCTGACCGCTTGCGGTGGAAGTCCCCCCACACCCCAAGAAGCGGCTTCCGCTACCGACACTCAAACGTCTACTCCGGCAAAGGGGCTCAAAGATGTTAAAATCGTGCTCGACTGGACACCCAATACGAATCATACGGGACTCTATGTCGCCAAGGACAAAGGATTTTACGAAAAAGCAGGTTTGAATGTCCAAATTGTTCAACCTGGTTCAGGCGGAGCCGATCAAATGGTTGCTTCTAATGCTGCACCTTTTGGTATCAGCTACCAAGAAGGCGTCACACAGGCCCGCACGCAAGGTGTGCCGCTTGTATCCATCGCTGCGGTGATTCAGCATAATACCTCAGGCTTCGCAGCCCCGGTAGATCGCGGAATTAAGAGCCCGAAAGATTTTGAAGGTAAAAAATACGGCGGTTGGGGCTCTCCCGTAGAAGAAGCGGTCATGAAATCCATCATGGATTCAGACAAAGGCGATGTGAGCAAAGTGAAGATCGTCAACATGGGCAATGCAGACTATTTTACAGCCGTGAAGCGGGATATCGACTTTGCCTGGATTTTCTACGCATGGACCGGAATCGAGGCCCAACTTCGAGATGAGCCATTGGATATGCTGTATGTAAAAGATTATTCCAAAAGCCTCGACTACTATACGCCTGTAATTGTGAGCAACGAACAGACGATAAAAAATGATCCCGAGCTGGTCAAAGCGTTCATGGACGCTACCGCCCAAGGCTATGAATACACTATCGCCCATCCGGAAGAAGCCGCGGACATCTTAAGCAAAGCTGTACCGGAGCTGGATAAAAAACTGGTACTTGCCAGCCAAAAATGGCTAAGCCCACGTTATCAGGATGATGCCGCGCAATGGGGCGTGCAAAAAGCGGAGGTATGGCAAAACTATTCGGACTGGATGTACGAACGCAAGCTGCTCAGCAAGCCTTTGGAAGTCGATAAGGCCTTCACAAACGACTTCTTGCCCAAGCGTTGATTATGTTGTTAAAACGCTAAATAAGACTGAACTAGAGAAGTGAACGAAGCGCCACTACGCAGTCGGATGATGCTTCCCATCGCTGTTGTACCCAGATTTCTCTTATGAATATCCAGAGGTTGAAATCTGGGTACAAAGGCGAATGCTAACGCTTGTACAGCACCATTCCGCCCACTTCGTTCTCGTTCCACTTGGTTCTTCTTTAGTCCCATAGTATCTAAAGCGCAAAAACAGATGCGCTTGTGTGTAAAAATGCTACACAACCTAGCTTAAAAACTAAGGTGCTTTTAAGGCAGTTGGCAGCGTAGCGGTTCATTTGAATCTGGAGAAGCGAAGCGTTCGCCTTTGCCGTTGGATTTTTACCTTTAAAATTTAATTCAAAGAATCCCAAGGCAACAGCGATCGTAAGATCAAATGAAACGCGAAGCGGTCTCCCCCGCCTTAAACCAATTTATTTTCCTATAACTTAAACAATAAAGGACAGGTGAATTTGCATGGCTAATACACTGCTCAGTATTCAAGTAATCCCTAAAACTCCTAATAACGAGGACTCTTACCCGTATGTAGATAAGGCGATTGAGGTCATTCAGCGCTCCGGTGTCAAACATCAGGTGAACCCATTGGATACGACCATGGAGGGCGAGCTCGACGAGTTGCTGAAAGTGGTTAAAGAAATGCATGAGGCTTTGACGGAAGCGGGCAGTCCCAGCGTCATTTCACAGATCAAAATCGCACATAACCCACAAGGCATCAGCATGAACAAGCTGACCGAGAAATATCGCCCATGAATCCGAAAGGCAAGAACGCATCCTGGTGGAAAAGCGTATGGCCGCCCCTTGTGGCGGTCCTCTTCTTTTTAGCAGCCTGGCAGGGGGCGGTTTCCTATTTACATATTGAATCCTGGCTACTGCCAGCTCCATCCCTCATCGTACAGGAGGGCATGGCCCAGACGGCGCTGCTTGGTGCCCATACATGGGCTACAATTCGCCTGACACTTGCGGGATTCGCTATAGGGACAGCAACGGGACTGCTGATCGCCATCGTTCTTCATACGATTCCTTTTCTCAAATCTGCTCTATACCCGCTCTTGATCCTTAGCCAAAACATTCCGATCATCGCCCTGGGGCCGCTGCTCATGGTGTGGTTTGGTTTTGGCATGCTGCCCAAGCTGATGGTCATTACCTTAGTATGCTTTTTTCCCGTGGCTGTAGCGACCATGGACGGGCTGACACGGACGGACCGTATGATGATGAACTATATGCAGATGTCGGGTGCAGGCCGCATGGCTATTTTTATGAAGCTGGAGTTGCCACACTCGTTGCCGCAAGTATTCTCCGGCATCAAGATTGCTGCCACCTACAGTGTGATGGGCGCAATTATTGCCGAATGGATTGGTGCGAGCGAAGGAATCGGATATTATATGCTGCTGCAAAAATCGGCCTATCGCACGGACCTCATTTTTGCCGCCATCGGCATCATTGTCGCGCTCAGTTTACTGATGTTTGTCATCATAGTACTACTGGAAAAATGGCTGGTTCGCTGGAAACCGGATCAGGAATAGCTTCCTCCTTGAATTAAATACAGCAAAGAAAGGACGTGGCACATATGAGTCTGCATCCGACTGACTTATCATCACACAACGTTGCTAATGAACAACGAGCCGGGGACCAGCAGAGTCCTTCGACTGCCCCTTCTGCTCTGGAATTGGACGGGATCAGCCTCGCCTTCCGCGAAAAGCGAAGCTTACTGCCCGTGCTGCAGGATGTATCCCTCACAGTCAAGCCGGGAGAATTCGTTTCTCTCATCGGTCCGTCAGGCAGCGGAAAAAGTACGCTGTTTCACATCATCGGCGGGCTACTCAAACCACAGCAGGGACGTATCCGTATGCACGGACGAGACATGACTGGTGAACGTGGGCATATCAGCTATATGCCACAGCAGCCCGCCCTTTTCCCGTGGCGCACCACGCTGGATAATGTACTGCTTGGGCAGGAAAATGCTCCACGTAAAAATACAGCAGTCCCCCCTCAGTACGCCAGTGAACGCGAACGTCGCAAAGAAGCCCTGCAATGGCTCGAGCAGGTTGGACTAGGCAAATTCGCCAAGGCGTATCCACATACGCTGTCTGGTGGAATGCAACAGCGCGCAGCCTTTCTTCGCGCACTGCTCAGCCCGCAGGAATTAATGCTGCTGGATGAGCCGTTCAGCGCACTCGATGCGCTGACACGTGCAGATATGCAGCAATGGTTATTGCGGATGTGGGAGAAGAACCGCCGCTCTGTGCTGTTCATTACCCACAGCATTGAAGAAGCGCTGCTGCTCTCCGACCGCATTTATGTGCTGTCAGCGCGACCTGCTTCGGTGGTGCATGTCGTAGATGTCCCTTTTCCCCGCCCGCGTAGGGAAGAAATCACCCTCGATCCTCTCTTTATTGAATGGAAGCGAACCATGACCGGCTGGATGCGTGAGGAAAAGTACAAACTGGACGGCGACATGGACAATGCTCAGAGCGTTCACAAGAATATCCCGGAAGATGGATTGAATCGGCATGAGTGACGTAAAAGTTCGATGTGCATCGAAATGGAACAGCCAAACAAAGCTAGGCTTGGATTTGACCACAACAAGACCCGCTCCATTAATCGACGCGCACATTCATGTAGACAGCTACCCGCCCGAGCAACAGAAGCTATTGCTCGCTTCACTTGCTGATAGCAGCGTCCAAGCTGTGATAGCCGTGTCGATGCATCTGGACTCCGGCCGAGCCAATCTACGGTTAGCCGAGCGTTACCCTGGGCTAGTACGGCCAGCCTTTGGCTTTCATCCCGAACAGGCCCTTCCACCGCAAACTGAGCTTGACCTCTTGTTCGACTGGATGGACGAACATGTACAGCAGATGGTCGCCGTGGGTGAAGTCGGCTTACCCTATTACAATCGGCTAGAAGCCTCGCAGAGCGGAGCTCCTTTTGACCTCGCTCCCTACATAGTGCTACTGGAGCGTTTCATCCAGTTTGCAAGCAAGCATAGCAAGCCCATTGTCCTGCACGCCGTTTATGAAGACGCAGACATCGCCTGTGACCTTCTGGAACGTCACGGCGTCACGCAGGCGCATTTTCACTGGTTTAAAGGCTCTGCCGCCACGACCGAACGTATCGCCCGGAACGGCTATTATGTCTCCTTCACACCGGATCTCCTGTACGAAGAAGAGATCCGCAGTTTGGCAAGACAGTATCCGTCTGATCAGATCATGGCAGAGACAGACGGTCCCTGGCCGTTCGAGGGTCCTTTTACCGGACAACAGACACATCCCCGGATGACTGCCGACGTCATTCGCGCGTACAGCAAGCTGACCCAGCAAGATGAATCTGCCGTCCATCAATTATTTTATGAAAATACGAGACGCTTTTACTCACTATCTGATGGATAAAGATATACCAGCTGTTTACTGACTGGAAGGTTTACAACCACAACATGCAACCAAAGCAAAGAACCTCCTTATTTACGCGGGACTTCATCATACGTAAATAAGGAGGTTCTTGTATTTTCAAACGTATATAGCTCAAATACTACTTGTATTTTGCAGAGTTTTTTGTCGCCACTCAGCTTTTATTGCTTCAAGAAACCCTTCTGTTCCAAAAATGGCTTCAACTGCAAGCGTGCTGGCTCGGTCAATCTTCCGGCCATTTGCTCAGACCATGGCGTAGAGCGTTGACCGCCCGTACGTTCCTTCAAATATTCGGCTGATGTGTGGTCGTATACCTCTACAGCTTTCATCGTCTGATTTTTGTCGTAGCCGTTCATATGCAAAACACCGGACAGCGGAAGGCGTGGACGCAAGCCCGTTTCCTGATCCGGTACACCAATACACATACCGAATACTGGATACACCAGCTCTGGCAACCCTAACAACTCAGACACCTCTGCTATGTTAGTACGAATGCCGCCAATGTAGACGATGCCCAAGCCCAGTGATTCAGCGGCTACCGCTGCATTTTGTGCAGCTAACGCGGCATCAATGGTCGCAACCGTATAATTTTCAACGGACCCCTCATAGGAAGGCTGACCTGGCTGATGGTGGAGCGTGACCTGTTTCAAGCGATACAGGTCTGCGCACCATACCAAAAACGCAGGGCATTGCTCAACGTAAGCCTGCCCTCCTGCCAACTCGGCCAGTTTTGTTTTTAAAGAAGGCTCGGTAACGGCAATAACGGTATATGCCTGCACATTGCTGGACGAGGATGCCATTTGGCCAGCTGCCACAATAGCTGCGAGCTGCTCGTCGGTAATGGGGTCTGACTTGAATTTTCGCACAGACCGGTGATTCATCAACAAGGAAATCGTATCATTCATGACTGCTTCACTCCTAATCCATAATATAAGCTCTTTATCTGCTTCAAGCTGTGAGTACACGAAAAGGTTCTTGCATGCTTGCATGGCACTCTTACAAATATTATGAAACTTTCGCGAATGATAAGCAACCTGACGCGATGAAGAATGACTGCATGAATTAAATAAATAAAAAAACAGAAAAAAAAGCAAGTACGCACAAAGCCAAAATTGTGCGTACTTGCTCTAATTACAAAAATGATATCGCTGCAAATATCCAACAGCATGCATCTGCCGAATACATCAATACGTTTACAGCTTCACCCGCTGGAGACGCAGCGCATTCAGTACAACCGAAACAGAGCTGAATGCCATGGCCGCTCCCGCCAACCATGGAGCCAGAAAGCCCAAAGCAGCAATCGGAATGCCGATCACGTTATAACCGAGCGCCCAAAACAAATTTTGCCGTATGTTTGTCATGGTCCGGCGACTCATTTCGATCGCGTCCGGAATGCTATTCAGGTTACCACGCATGAGAGTAATATCGGCAGCCTCCATGGCCACATCTGTACCTGTGCCCATTGCCATCCCTATATGGGCTGTAGCCAGCGCTGGCGCATCGTTAATACCGTCCCCGACCATGGCTACGATCTTGCCCTGGTCCTGAAGTCGCTTCACTTCCTCGGCCTTTCCTTCAGGCAACACTTCCGCCAGCACCCGTTCAATTCCCGCCTCGGCGGCAACGGCCTTTGCCGTCCTTTCATTGTCACCTGTAATCATAATGACTTCAATGTTCATCGCCCGCAGACGGGCAATAGCTCCCCGCGATGTTTCTTTAATTGTATCCGCCACGGCCACTAATCCGGCATAGGAACCATCCACAGCGACAAGCATTGCCGTTTTCCCTGCGCCTTCCAGTTCATTCATTTGCTGCTCGGTTGAGTCATCCATCGTGATGCCTTCCCTGCTCATTAATCGGCGTGTGCCCACCAATACCTGCTTGCCCTCCACAGAGGCCTTCACACCATAGCCTGGAATATTTTCAAAATCCGTCGGGCCCACTAGCTCAATACCTCGATCAGCAATCCCTTTTACAACGGCTTCCGCCAGCGGATGCTCCGAGCTTTTTTCTGCCGCACCGAGCAATCGCAGCAAATCCGTTTCAGCCAGGCTGCTCGCTCCAACTATAACATCTGTCAGCTCTGGTTTGCCGTTCGTAACCGTACCTGTCTTATCCAAAATCACTGCGTTGACGGAACGGGTCATTTCCAAATGCTCGCCGCCCTTGAACAAAATACCGTATTCAGCAGCACGTCCCGATCCTGCCATAATGGACGTTGGGGTGGCCAATCCAAGCGCACAAGGACAAGCAATGACGAGAACTGCAATCATTTTCTCCAGTGATCCTGCAAAATCAGACGGTGTCACAAGGAAAAACCAGACGAGAAACGTCATCACGGCAACAGCAACTACGATGGGGACAAAGATACCCGAGATTTGATCCGCAATCCGCTGAATCGGGGCCTTGGAGTTTTGCGCATCTTCCACGACCTTAATAATACGGGCCAACGCCGTATCACCACCCACACGCTCAGCCTGAATACGAAGTACTCCGTTTTTATTGAGCGTGGCTCCTGTGACTGGGGAACCCTCTCCTTTTTCAACCGGAAGACTCTCTCCACTTAACATGGATTCATCCACTGCCGAACGTCCATCCACGACCACACCATCGACGGGAATTTTCTCCCCTGGGCGCACAATAAAGATGTCCTTCACACGCACTTGTTCAATCGGCAAATCTAGCTCTTGTCCATCACGTACCACACGTGCCGTTGTCGCCTGTAGGTTCATCAGGCTCTTGATCGCCTCAGACGAGCGCCCTTTGGCTACCGCCTCGAACCATTTACCGACTAGTATAAGCGTAATGAGTACCGCACTTGTCTCGTAATACAGCTCTGGCATGGTCATGACAGGCATTCCCGCCATTCCCTCCATGGCGTCAGACGGACGCAGAGTAAGGTACAAGCTGTAAAAATAAGCCGCAGACGTACCCAGCGCAACTAATACATCCATATTCGAACTTCTATTACGAAGCGCTTTATATGCTCCCACATAAAACTGCCATCCTATGATGAACTGAATTGGCGTTGTCAGTACAAGTTGAAACCATGGATTCAAGAACAGTTCCGGCACATAAATCCATGAGGTAAAGGAAAAATGAGCCACCATCGCCCACAATAACGGTAGCGACAGCACTGCCGATATCATCCACTTCCATTTTTTACGTTGGATATCCTTACTGCGGACATCCGCAATATTGTCCTCAGCGCTCTGCGGGATCGCTCCATAGCCCAGCTGTTCAATCTTGCTTACCAAATCACTAACCGTAGTACTCCCAGCAGCATATTCCACATGAGCTGTTTCCATCGCCAAATTTACCGTGGCACCTGTTACGCCTGGTATTCGGTTTAATCCTTTTTCAATTCGAGCTGCACAAGCCGCGCAAGTCATGCCCGTCACATTCAAATTGGCTTCTTCACTCACAGTTCCAAAACCAAGAGAAGCAATTTTATCGCGGAATTCTGGGATTTCCACCTGCTTGGGATCATAGGATATGGACGCCTGCTCCAAAGCCAAATTCACATTAGCCTGTGCCACGCCGTCTATTCGATTTAAACCTTTTTCAATACGGCTTGCGCAGGCTGCGCAGGACATCCCCGTAATATGAAGCGTTGTATGCTTATCACCGTCGGTCGCACGGTTTTCCATGGTAGTCCTCCTTCTACATACCCCAGTGGGGTATGTTATGTTCAAAAAGAAAAAGCTCCTAATATGGAAGCTTCTCCTTCGAACAAATCTGTTCACGCATCATACAGCATCTTAATCTTAAACAACATCATAGCCTTGGTCTTCAATGGCTGTTTTCAGAGCTTCAACGCTCAGCTTGGATTCATCATATTCTACATTTACTTGTTTCGTCTCGAGGCTGACCTTGCCGGTAGCGCCTACTTTCTCCAAGGCTCCTTCTACTGCTTTCACACAATGATTGCAGCTCATGCCTTCTACGTTCAATGTAACTTGTGCCATTTTCGTTTCCTCCTCAAGGGTACGTCCATACCCATAATGTGTATACCTGCTACTTTTAACGGATTAGCTTCTTAACCGTCACCAGCAGCTCATCAATCACTTCTTGCTCTCCTGCCTGCATGCGCTCAATGACACAGCTTTTCATATGCCCTTCCAGCAGCAGCTTGCCGACACCATTAAGGGCCGACTGAACAGCCGCAATCTGATTCAGCACATCGTCACAGTAGGTATCCTTCTCAATCAATCCCTTAATCCCGCGAACCTGACCTTCAATACGGTTTAACCGGGATACAAGGCTGTTCTTGAATTCTGCCGAATGATGACTTTTTCTAACTGTCTTCTCTCCATCTGTTCCACAATGAGCCCCGTGGACTTCAGTGTGGGAAACAGGTTGCTCCTCAGCCATACATCAGCCTCCTGTGTGGTGTATATGCACTCATGCATTTAATATATACCCATCATAATATACCCCCATGGGGTATGTCAACCTTCCAGAAAAGTGTCACCTTTTCGCCTTAATTTTCGTCACCGTTTCTTCTCAAGCGAATTAAACTGATCGAAATAAGGCTGAAGCAACCTCAAATGCTCCTCGTAATCTTCTCTTTCTCTTTCAGGCAAACGCTCTGGATACAATACCCCATTTTCGCCCGTTATACGGGGAACATACTTGTAAAACTCCGTGAACAGAACACGGAACTTAACAAATTCATCCTTACTTAAAGCTTTTTTCGCATAGTCTAACTCGTCCTGTAAATCTATACTCTTATGGGTTTGGAATTCCTCCTGATTCAATTTATCAAAGTACGGTTCCAACTCGGCGGTTATTCGATTATACTCACGCTGTTCATCGACGCTTAAACGCTCCTTATGGAGCATCCCGTTTTTGTCCGTTATTTTAAGATTATAGGCTCCTAGTTCCTTTAGTAATTCCATAAAAACACTAAACTCTTCCTTCGACAAACGTCCCTGTGCTTGTTGGAGCTTCGATTCTACTCTTGTATATTCCTGTGCCGTCCCTCCCATTTCAATTAGCTTTTCCTGCGAGCCATACAGCGTATCAGTCAAGTAAGAGTAAGCAGCAAAGGCACCTGTCGGGATCAATAATGCCGCTACAAGAATCGTTGTCACGATATACTTTTTCATAGGTTTAGATCCTTTCCCTTTAATTCGCTCAATTTGTATCATGATATTTTCCTTTAACTCAATGGGAGGAGATAAGTGGTTATCCTCATGCTGCATCACCTTACGTAGTTCTTGCTCAAGCTTCATGGATTTTCTCCACCTTTCCGATCAGAAAATGTCCCTGCCGCTCTTTCGAACGGAGCTTTTGCAAAGCCGCGTGAATTCGTGACTTCACCGTACCTAACGGTATGTCTAAAATGTTTGCGATTTCCTCTTGGGAATACTCATGCAAATAGTGCAATACAATCACCTGTTTTAGCTTGAACGATAGCTGCTGAACTGCTTGGAGCAATACATGATTTGCAACCTTGTCCACTATTTCCTCAGAAAAATCAAACGCTGCATGATGCTCCAGACTCTCAGCCTTACTTGTGATTCGCATCCTCATCCATCTTTTTCTCCGATACGCCCGAATTTGACGCATAACAATCCCCATCAGCCAAGGTTGAAAAGATCTATTTGTATCAAATGTCTCCAGTGATTTATACACCTGTATATAAATTTCCTGAACCACATCATCAACGTCTGCCTTTTCCTCCAACAGAAAATGCACTGATTTATAGACCGTATGAATCGTGTAATCATAGAGCTCCTTATAAGCTTCGCGGCTGCCAGCCAATGTCTCTGCAACAAGCATTGTCATCTGATCATTCTGCGCCAATCTGACCACCTCCTTGCACTGTTCGATCCTAATCTCCTCCTCTCTTTCGGCTCATACTCTATATTGGAAGGAACGGGGAATATCGTTCGATTTTTTTGTCTCAATAACAGAGAGACAGGGTATGGTCGGTTTTGTATTAGGTAAATTGTTCTTTCGTTTAATTCCGACCATACTGATCCTGCTGTTTATTTGATTTACATTCTAATTCACAAACCTTCTCGTATGTACTTAAAACAGACACCCCTCCCCGCGAGGGAAGCCGAAGATATCTCGATTGTAAAACGATAAAAAAACACCCATGGTCTGAAGTGGTTCATGCATCAGTCCATGGGAGTTTTCAGTTCAAATTGCCTATTTTAAGCCTTCGCGCGTGCTTCCTTGGCAAGTACAATAAAGCTTAACAGCGCACCAAGCTCTGCTATAGCAATCACAACCGCCATCGGTACGGGGGTTGTTCCACTACCCAAGCCCACCAACGGTGAAGCGATGGAGCCAAGCAATAGAGGCAGCAAGCCAAGCATGGCGGACGCACTACCTGCGGAACGCTGCTGACTCTGCATGGCCAGTGAAGTCGTCGTTGTACTCACAATACCTACGCAGGATACGACAAAAAACATCGGAATCAATACGGCTAACAGTTGGCCTCCGGTAAAAGCTACGGTAAGCAAGCTGATCCCGGCTACAGCCGCAATCACCAGACCTGACAAGAGCAACTGTCGCTCGCTAAATCGACCCACGAGTCTACCCGTCAACTGGGAAAACAGTACAATTCCTAAACCATTCACTGCAAAAATGATGCTATAAGTCTGGGGGGAAACCCCGAAAATATCCTGAAGCACGAAAGGCGAGCCAGCAATGTACGCAAACATCGCCCCTGTAATCAGCGCCTGTGAGAGGGCATAACCCATAAAGCGTCGATCTGCAAACAGATGACCGAGTGTTCCTAGCGTCTGCTTCAAGCCACCGGATGAACGGCGGTTCGTTGGCAACGTTTCTGGAAGACCCAATACGACGGCTATCAGCATGGCCACACCAACTACACACAGCACCATGAATACACCGCGCCAGGAAACAAAATTCAAAATGACACCGCCCAGCACAGGTGCAGCAATGGGAGCCACACCATTCACTAGCATGAGCAGTGAGAAAAAGCGTGTCAGTTCTTTGCCCGAGTACAGATCACGAGCCACAGCTCTGGAAATCACGATCCCCGCCGATCCCGTAAGCCCTTGAATAAAGCGAAGCGCAATGAGCACACCGATATTCGGCGCAAACACACATAACAGCGATGCTGCAGCGTACAGAATTAGCGAGATCACCAGCGGTCCTCTGCGACCCCTCACATCGCTAAGCGGACCAGCAACGATCTGACCAACGGCCAGTCCCAACAGACAGGCTGTCAAACTAAGCTGTGCCAGCGAAGTAGTCGTATGCAAATTGTCGGCTAATGTGGGCAGTGACGGCAAATACATATCTATGGACAAGGGTCCGAAGGCACTTAATGCACCCAGAACAAAGGCAATCCATAATATTCGTGATTTGGTCATATCTGCGGCAACCATTACCGTATTGGATAACCGGTTCATGATAATAATCATCCTTTTCACTAAAATATAAATAATGACTTCAATTTATTATGATATCATTCATTTCGTCTGGCTTCGAATAATTACACGCTAATCCGCATTTTTTTTTCAAAACTGCTATAAATCAGGCAGGAATTTACCAATTTCAGGTCGAATTACACGGTAACCAAAACAAAAAAATTGTAGAATCTGGAGAATGATAATGGTCTATGATGGAGTGCTGCTGGGTCTCATTGTAGGTCTGTTTAGAGGAGGCTGGCGGCAAGGGCTGATCCGTTTCAGTCACATTCGCCTTATAGCCGGCTGGATGTTCCCCCTGCTGCTGCTGGTGCAATTCATTATTTTTTATGCTCAGGAAAAATGGGCTTGGCTGGCAGCTATGAACGGGTATCTATTTATGGGAGTCTACGTAGTCGGATTGATATTTCTCTGGTTGAACAGACATCATAAGGGATTCAAGCTTATTTTAATCGGCGTATTATTGAATTTTATCGTGATGGCGGTAAATGGCGGCAGAATGCCGGTCTCGTTGAGCGCTTCAGAGGTGCTGGGCCCCTATTATACAGATATGCTTAAATCCGGAAGTGTCATCTCGAAACATTACATGATGGATGCGAGCACGCGTCTATCATTGCTTGGTGACATTATTCCTCTCTCCAAGCCCTATCCCCGCACGCAGGTAATTAGTATTGGGGATGTTGTTATGAACTTCGGGATGTTCCTGTTTATCCAAAGCATTATGGTCGTGAAGAGAACTAAGGATAAGCAGCAAGAAACCAATCCCCGCCACGCCTAGTGCACACCTTATTCCAAGGAAGGGAGGGAACCCTATGAAAAACTTGAAATACTCCCGTGTCATTATCAATGCTATTATCGTGGCTTCTGTCATAATTGCTTTGACTTCCGGTTACAAAATCGGGGGCTAGTCACCGATAAGAAAAAAAGGAAGCACAGGCTCAACAAAACAGGCTGGATTCCGGCCTGTTTTTTCATGTGAAATTTTCGATTACAAAATTGTAAATTATCCCATTCACCCCTGGTAGCTTTGACATCAAGATACGACAAGGCAGGAGAAGAAATGATGAGTATAATAAAAAAGCTGCAAGAACGGGTTACCGCGACGGGAATATACGTGTTTTCCATATGTATGGTAGGCGTGATCGTCCTCCTGTATACGAACCAATGGTCCTTTTTGCACTATACGACAACAGAGTGGGTCACGATCTATTCCCTATTGGGAGCCGTTCTGATTCTGGAGCATTTTACATTCCAGCTACCCCCAGCCAGTAACAAGCAGTCCATGGATTCCTCCGTGTATCTGGCTTGTATTTTTGTGCATGGCACCGAAATTGCTATTCTAATTTTGCTGTTAAATGTAATCATTTCTATATTTCGGCACACAGAGCTGTCCTGGTGGAAGCATACCGTCAATTTTTCTATTTACGCCCTTTCCATTTTCCTGTCTTCAACAGTATTTGAACTAAGCGGCGGAACGCAGGGAGCTTTAAACCAAGATCATTTCGCTTCCTACCTGCTGGCGTTGATTTGCTACTTTGCGGTGAACACCATCACACTGGGCATCTACTTTTATATCGCATACAAAGGGTCCTTCAATGAGCTTAAACAGGCTTTTTTGGCTGAATCCCTGCTCGTATACTTATGTACACTCATTCTGTCTTTGGTATTGACTACGCTGATTTATTACAACGGCATTTTAGGACTTTTGCTGTTCCTTGGGCTAAGCATGCTCCTGTCTCACGCATTCAAGCAAATGTTCACGCTGTATCGGGAAATCGAAGAAAAAGCGAACATGGATCGCAGAACAGGGCTATACAATCACAGCTACTTTGAAAATACACTTGAAGCTGAATTAAATATATCGAGATCCGAGAATACTCCCCTCAGTCTGGCGCTGATTGATATTGATGATTTCAAAAAATACAATGATCATTTCGGTCATCTTAAAGGCGATCAGCTACTGGGATTTCTCGGTGAGTTTCTTAAGAAGGAAACCTCCGACACCCCCATCACCGTATCCCGCTACGGTGGAGAAGAATTCACCCTGCTTATGCCTGATCATACCGCTGAACAAGCTTATGAAATAGTCAATGCTATTCGAAAAAGATTAAATGATTCTCGTTATGAGGGTGTCGAAATTTTTCCACATGGCTGTCTGTCCTTCTCCGCAGGTATTGCCCAAAGCCGCATTGACATCTACGACAAATCACAGCTGGTCGATCTGGCGGATAAAGCCCTGTACTACGCCAAGAAACAGGGCAAAAACATCGTTCATACGCATGGAAGCTTAAATGAAGTGGAGCGTGAGGTGGATCTGGGGCAGGATATTCGTGATCTTGAGCAGCAGCTTAATTTGTTCTTATACAAGGATATTAATACCTTCAAGCATTCAAAACGGGTGTTCAGATATGCAGCAGACATGAGCGATGTGCTTCAACTCGGACCGGAGGATAAGCGGCGTTTCATACTAGGAGCTCTCATTCATGACATTGGTAAACTGGAGATTCCCTGGAATATCCTCAATAAAAAAGAGAAGCTGTCCGGTGAGGAATGGCAGATGGTGCAAGCGCATGTCATGTGGGGCAAACGTATTGTTGAAGCCAACGAACGATTCGTAGATTTGATTCCTTTTGTGGAGCTGCATCATGAACGTTATGACGGAGGAGGCTATCCGTTTGGCTTTAAGGGCGAGCAAATTCCACTTTTATGTCGGATGCTGACGATCATCGACTCTTTTGATGCGATGACAACCGAGCGTCCCTATCAACCCACCAAAACGTTCGAGGAGGCCATTGAAGAATTACGTGCTTGCTCGGGTAGCCAATTCGATCCCAAACTAACGGCTACTTTTATCCATTATATTCAACATAAGCAACCTGCTTTCACGGATCTCATGGAAACAGGGCTCTAATTCCTTCATAGGCTCTTCCTCTTTGCCCCTAGTGTGGTTGAAATCGTCCTGAATTCAACCACACTAGGGGCTTTCATATGATTGACATTTTGTATAATGCTTATTATTTCAAATTTCATATAAATGTCATAATTCGCTCCATCTATTCGCGCTATATGCACTATGATTAAGATAGGAATGGATTTGTCCGTCAGGCAAAATCCTCCTGTATAAAATGTTATAAATGGGGATATCCTCGCTTCAAGTAATCGAGAGAAGGTGACTTCACAGGCATGTTGTACCTGTCCAGACCAGCCCGTGTGGCTTGTCTTTTATTGCTGTGTCTCCCCCTTCTGATCCTGTTTCCTCACTCTTCGTGGGCTCATGCATTTGTCATTGAATCCAGTCCGACCGAAAATCAGGTTTTGGACAAGTCGCCTTCTCAGGTGACCATTACCTTCAATGAAGATTTGCAATCTGCCTTCATGTCGATCAAAGTGACCGACGAAACAGGCAAGCGGGTCGACACAGGAAAAGCACAGCTTGACCCGAATCACAAAGCCACCATGGAAATCCAATTGATCCCAGGGATGAAAAATGGAATTTACTCTGTTAGTTGGAGAGCTTTATCCGCAGACGGACATCCAGTTAATGGAGTTATTCCATTTCAAGTAGGCAGCGGTTCCAATGCGCCTACCCATCAAGCTACCGCACCTGAAGGCTCAGGGACATCACGAATCGACTTAATCGCTGTCCGTTGGTTTCTTTACATAGGACTATCGCTGCTTTTTGGAGCGATTTGTTTCCGGCTGTTCATCTTACCGAGCATAAGCCAAGACAAGAATCAAAGTGAACAGCATAAGCAAAATCAGCGGCCCTTTGAAACATCGCCCCGCTGGAATAAACTGCTATGGAGCGGCTACGGCATAACGTCTGCCGCCATTCTGATCAGCCTGCCACTTCAGGCTTCATGGGATGCCGGGGTTTCCATCAGGGAGGGCTTCTCACTCCCGATTCTGGGAGAAGCTCTCCAGTTTACTGGAGCCGGACAAATTTGGTTTATCCAGATGATTCTCGTGCTACTCCTAAGCGTAACGCTGATTTACGCGCTGGATTACAGCATTTCGAGTCGCCAGCGCCGTCTTTGGGGCTACAGCTCGGCTCTCCTAACGCTATGCCTCATGCTGTCCAAGGCCTTTGTCGGTCACCCGGCAGCGGCTACCCATCCAGCTCCAGCCATTGCGGCGGACTTCGTCCATCTCGCGGCAGCAGCCTTTTGGATCGGCTCACTTGCCGTCATGGTCGTGTGCCTGCCGGTTGCCGGAGCAGAGTTGCCCGTATCCGAGCGGGCAACTCTACGACAAGCCGCCTTGCGCCGCTTCGCCGGCTGGGGCATTGCTATGGTGGCGGCGTTACTCGCCACCGGTATATATGGAGCCGTGCTGTACATTCCGGCTCCCTCCATGCTGCTGAACACGTCCTATGGACTCGTTCTGCTCGGCAAGGCAGCGCTGCTGCTAGTCATGCTGGCCTTCGCGGCCAGCCAGTTCCGCAGCGCACGGCAAGCGGCGCCCAGCAAGCAAGCCGCCCGGGGATTGCGTGCCGAGTTGTCCGTCGGCCTGCTCGTGATGCTGTTGACTGCGGTGCTCACTCACCTGTCACCCGGTCAGGCACCTGCTGTACCGTTTGAGGAGACTCGCACTACGGGTGGATATAACGTTACCCTGGCAGTCAGTCCCAATGCTGTGGGCAGCAATGAATTTAAGGTATCCGTTCAGGACAGCAAGGGTGCTGCCGTTTCAGGAATCCAGCAGGTTACATTAACGCTCACTCCAGCAGACCCTGACCAAGATCAACAGGAATTTGTTCTACCTGTGAAGCAGCAACAGCCATTCCGCAGTCAGGAATTGATGACCTCCGAAGGAACATGGGCGGTAAAGGTACATGCTCTGACGGCTTCACTCGATGCGGTTGATGCTGAATTCACCCTGCATGTAGGCGGTAAAAAATAATTATTTTATACTTCAGGATTTTGTGAAATCCTCACTTAAAAGGAGCGAATTGAATATGAATACAACGATTCAAACAGCAAAATCCAGATTTTCCAGGTTTGCGACCTCTGTGGGTCTAATCGCAGCGGGTGCCTTACTTTTTGCAGGTATGGCCAGTGCACATGTGACAGTCAAGCCTTCTGTTTCACAACCTAATGCGTGGGAAACGTACACATTGAAAGTACCCGTGGAAAAAAACATTCCAACCACCAAAGTCGCCTTGAAAATTCCGAAAGAGGTCGTTTTCAAACAATACGAGCCTGTACCGGATTGGAAGGTAGCCACCGAAAAAGACAGCTCTGGCAAAGTAATCACCGTGACCTGGACGACTGAAAAAGACGGCATTCAAGCAGGTCAATATCAGCGTTTCGGCTTTGTAGCGCAAAATGCAGACCAGAATACCGCAGCAGCCTGGGACGCCTTCCAGTATTACAGTGACGGAAGTATCGTGGAATGGACAGGCGACGAAGGAAGTAGCAATCCTCATTCCATTACCGAAATTACGACGGACGCCACGTCCGCAACCCCTGCACCTGCCGCAGACAGCGGACACGATTCGGCGGGTACGGCAGCAGGTCACGCGAGCACAGATACGACTAAAGATAGCAGCAGCCCCGCACCTGCTTCAAACAATGCTGTAGAAGCTGCACCTGCCGCTTCTGTTCCAGCCAGCTCTACTGCACAAACGACAGCTCTCGTCCTCTCGATCATTGCAGTCATTCTTGGTGCCGCAGCTGTTGGTATTGCACTCAAGCGCCGCAAGTAATCTGGGTTACGTATAAAGTTAAGATCGTTTTAAAAAGAAAAGCTGACACCTATTTAAAAGGGGTCAGCTTTTTTGGTATGAAAGAAAACGATTAATATTCAGCTTTAACACATATTCAGATTCATCTCATCCTATTATTTCACATTCACCTTTCTATCATTTTTTTGGTAAAATAGGTAGAACCCTCACGATTCTAACATGATAGCATTGCAATCTATTGAGCATAGGAGATCATAGGATGAAAATCGTAAATAAGGCTCTGTTATCTAGTGCTATTTTTCTGAGTACCACAGTGGGCATCTATAGCCCCTTGGCACAAGCTGAAGCCGGCAAGATCAGCATTATGCTGGACGGATATGCATTACCGTTCCCTGTACAACCTGCCATGATGAACGGCACGACCATGGTTCCCTTTCGTGCGATTTCTGAAGCTCTTGGCATTACAGTGAAATGGGACCAAGCCAGCCAAAGCATCACCGCTACCAAAGCGCAAGGTTCTGCTACCAAGCAGGTGATTCTAAAGATGGGTAGCCGCAATGCCACAGTGGACGGACAAACGGTTCAACTAACAGCCGCTCCGCAAACCGTGCACGGCAGCACCATGATTCCGCTGGGCTTTTTCGGGCAGCAGTTTGGAGCCACGGTGAACTGGAACCAGGGAACACGGACGGTCTCCATTACATCGCCTCGTGAATCGATGTATACAGTAGGCTTCTATGCGCTGTCTTCCTTTGACCAAAAATCCAAAATACCGGATTTTAACGTCGTTGCCTTCGGCTGGAGTCGAATTGATACGAACGGACAATTTACCACAAACGGCAAAGAATACAAATGGCCTCAAGCCGCTGGAACTGTAACGCCAGAGTCCATTGTGCAGGAGGCAGACAGCCAGGGGACTTCCCCTTACCTGATGGTCTATTCCGGAGATGGCAATCACGAGCTGACCAAAGTTTTGGAAAATGCGCAGCTTCAAGAACAAACCATTTCCCAAATTGTCAGCACCGCCACCGACAAACAATTTAAAGGCATTTCGCTAGACCTGGAAGGATTGGGCTGGAGCGGCGACAAAGCCAAAGCTCGTTCAGACTACAACACCTTTATTAAAAAGCTATCGACCAAAGCGCATCAGGCCGGGCTCAAGCTCACCGTCGTTCTGCATCCGCTGAACAGCTCTTACTCTGGCTATGACTACAAAACGCTGGGCAATCTGGCGGACGACCTGATCATCATGGCCTATGATTATGGACAAAAGGCTACGCCTGAGCCTTTGGATAAAGTGGATGAAGCCATCCAACTGGCCTTGAAGGAAACCTCGCGGGACAAGCTCATTTTGGGGATTTCAATGGGTAGCGAAAAAGACAGTACCATTAACGCCAAGATCGGTTTAGCCAAACGTTATGACCTCAAAGGAATCGCTATCTGGCGCTTGGGCATCATTGGAGAAACGGCCTGGTCACAGATGAACGAAGCCATCGAGTTTAAATAAGTGTACATTTTATCCAAGTAAAACCGACCTTATTTCGCCCGCCAGATGATTTCTTATGAGTCTTCTATGAAATCATCTGGCGGGCTTTCTTCATTCCCTTTAACAAAAGTGCTTGCCTGATTTGGAAGTTGTCGTCACAGGCTCGCAACCCTGTTCTCCATAGAAGATCCCCCAGTCTCTCATAAAATCCAGCAATGGCCTTAACGTATCTCCTAACGGGGTAAGCGAGTATTCCACACGCGGTGGGTTCTCGTTATAAATTTCACGGTGCACAATGCCATCTCTCTCTAATTCACGCAACTGCAAGGTTAGCATCCGCTGTGTAATATTAGGCAAGGTCCGTCGAATTTCATTATAGCGCCGCGGTCCTGTGGTCAAATGATATAAAATGACTCCCTTCCACTTGCCTCCAATCACCCCGACAGTTTTGGCTACCGGACATCCAAAATTAACGCTAACTGTATGTTCCATCTCCTGTGCCATGTATTCCCCTTCTTTCTACAGGATGTAGGCTAATAGCCTCAGACCTATAACAAGGAACAAATATGTGCGTACTTGTTCCCTACAAAAACTTTCTATATGATAACTATATATTCGATATTAGCTCTCATTATAGTAGCAGAAAACCCATAGAGTACCAACTAAACCCATATCAAAAGGAGTACATTTTATGTCCAATACATCAGCTAAAAAGCGGGAAATTCTGGATGCCTTTTTATTCAGACATGCCACGAAGGAATTCGCCCCCGATCGCATCATACCTGAGGAGGATTTTCAATTTATTCTCGAAACCGGACGACTTTCCCCAAGCTCCGTAGGATTTGAACCGTGGCAGTTTGTGGTCGTACAAAATCAGGCATTGAGAGAAAAGCTGGCGGCGGTTTCCAGTGGTGGTCAAAAGCAAATTCCTGCGGCCAGCCACGTCGTCCTGATCTTGGCACGTAAGGATGTTCGTTATGATTCTCCTTACGTGGAGTACATGTATAAAGAGGTTAAGGGGATGTCTGACGAAGACTTTGCCTCCCTACCAGGCCGCTATAAGATTTTCCAGGGTGAAAACCAACGCCTGCTGGAAAACGAACGCACGTTATTTGACTGGGCCTCCAAGCAAACCTATATTGCCTTAGGCAATATGATGACAGCGGCAGCTCAGATCGGCATCGATTCCTGCCCGATTGAAGGCTTTAACTATGATCAGGTACATGCCATTTTAGAGGAAGAAGGATTGCTTGAGAACGGACTGCTGGATATTTCAGTCATAGCCGCCTTCGGTTATCGTGCTCATGAACCCAAACGGGAAAAATCCAGACAACCCCTGGAGAAGGTCACACGCTGGGTCCTGTAAATATTCGTCCAATACTGTTAGTCAATCTTTAATTTTGACACAATTTGAACAGGCGGGCTTGCGATCACTCATCTTAACGATGGCCCATCGCAGCCCGCCTCTTTATTTAAATTTTTTTCTTCTACAACTGTTTGCTTATAGCCGTAGTCAAGTTATCCTATATAATAAGATGTATCTGCCTACAAAGGAGTACAGTACACGTGGAAAGATCAGAGATATTGACAAGGATTGTTATTGTCGATGATGAAGAGTTAGCTTTGGATTATATGAAGCGTCTGCTTGGCGAGTTACAAGGCATACATATTGCAGGAGCTTTTACGAATCCATTCGTGGCTAAGGACTATATTCTACTTGATGATATAGATATAGCTTTTTTGGATGTAAGACTTCCAGGGATCAGCGGAATTGAATTAGCACATCAAATTTTGGAGCACAAGCCCCATATTCAGATCGTTTTTGTTACAGCTTACGATAAGTACGCTATTCAGGCCTTCGAGCTTAACGCACTGGATTATCTGCTCAAGCCGGTCACGACAGAACGCCTTATCAAAACCATGAATCGCATTCTGAAGCGTGACGATCAAGCTGCCTCCATGCCTGAGAATCAGCCTTCTGTTCTCCAGTTACAGGTTTTTCAATATGTCGTCTTCACATTACCGGATCAGCAACCCACTGTTATTCAGTGGAGGACTAAAAAGACCCAGGAGTTGTTTTTGTACTTGCTCCAAAATCATGACCAATGGGTTCGCAAATCAGCCTTGATTGAATTACTATGGCCAGAATATGAAGAAGATAAGGCCTACTCTCTTTTATATACAGCCGCTTATTACATTAGAAAAACGATAGCGCCATATCATTCCTTTTTAGAGATTTCCAATACTAATGGCGGTTATATTTTGCACACGCAAAACGTTCTGTTAGATACAGAAAGATGGGAGTCTCTCCTGGCATCCGCTCCACAGATGAACAAGGAATCAATCCCATATTATGTAAAAATGATGGAGCTTTACAAAGGGGACTATTTACAGGAATATGATTTTTGGTGGGTTGAAAGTGAACGCCAAAGGCTGCATAAAATGTGGTTATCCATATCATTAAAAATGGCAGAATGGTATAGAGGGAACTCCCAGCCTGAAGAGGCGATCTCTATTTATGAGGGCATCTGTAGTCGTCACCCCCAAGAAGAGGAAGCCTACTGGGGATTAATGAAGACCTATGCTGAGATGAATAAAAATAGCTTAGTTAACAAATGGTATGATATGTTATCATCCGTCTTATGGGAAGAGCTTCATGAGAAGCCCAATGAACAAATTACAAATTGGTTTAAAGAGTGGCAAATGGCTCATGCCTAATTTCACGACTGGGAATCCTTCTCCGTACCCGTAGAGTCCCCATTAGAAGCGTCACTTACTTCGCCTCGTTCTGTATAGAGGACCTACGGGACAGAGATATTATATTTCTTGTCTTTGTACCTGGGGAACATGGAAGCTTACCGTTGTACCCTGGTTGGGAAGACTGCTAATAGATAATCCTTTACCGTATACTTGCTTCAAACGTCGATCTGTATTCCGTAATCCAATCCCGCTATCCTGTTCTTGATGAGGACTCAGCAGACGGTCCAGTTCCTCTTGACTCATGCCCACACCATCATCAATGATCGCTATTTCTGTTCCATCCTCCCGCTGCTGAATACGAATGCACAATGTTCCTCCATCTATCCGATTCATGATACCATGCCTGATTGCATTTTCTGCAAGTGGCTGAATCGATAACGGTGGCAATAGCAAGTTTATCTGTTCGTCTACTTCCCATACAATATCTAGTCTATTGCCAAAGCGTTCCTTCTCTATATAAAGATAAGATTTCAGGAGAGCAAGCTCATATTCCAGTGATACGACTCTATCCAGATTTTGAGGGTTAAAGCTTGATCTTAAATATTTGCCGAATTCTTCAATAAGATTCACCATTCTGGTGTGATCCACATGACTTAAAGATGCAATGGTATTCAAGGTGTTAAACAAAAAATGAGGTTTGATTTGTGCCTGTAACCACGCAGCCTCCATCCAAAGCCTCTCCCTTGCGGACTTTTTAACATCAGTCAAGGCACGGACCCTTGATTTCAATTCCATAGAATCCACAGGCTTCATAATGTAATCGTTGGCCCCTGCAAGAAATCCCGTATATAAGTCCTCCTGCTGACTACGTGCTGTCAACAGCAACACAGGCAGCTCGGAAATGCTAAAGTATTCCCTCACACGCCGAGTTAACTCATAACCCGACATTTGGGGCATCATGACATCGGCTATAATTAAATCCCATTCCCGATGATCCAGCCTATGTAAGGCATCCTGGGCACTGGTTACAGTGACAAGTTCGTAAGGCTCCGACTCCGAGGCGAGAATGCCCTCTAACACTCTTAAATTGACCGGATCATCATCTACTGCGAGTATGGCAGATCGTGCAGAGCCTACCGCAACTTGCATCACAGCTTCATTCTGTAGAGCTATAAAATCAGTACCTGCTTCTTCATCCATACATACCTGCTCGTTATCTCGTGATTCGTCTGGGGTAGGTGAGGGATCGAGCGGTAGTGTGAAAGAAAAGGTTGAGCCTTGACCAAGTTCAGAACTTACACTCAAAGATCCTCCATGAAGCTCCACCAATTGCTTGCTGATACTCAACCCAAGTCCAAGCCCATCCCCAATAACCGTCAAATGAGAATTTCCTTGTTCATATGGACGAAATATTCGCTTTTGCGTCTCCTCATCTATCCCAACGCCAGTGTCACGCACCTGAATACTGGCCATTTCGCCTTGGATGTGTGCGTGAACGGAAATAGTCCCCTCAGCAGTATGTTTAACAGCATTGTGAAGGAGATTGAACAGGATTTGGATTACTCGGTTTTCATCCGCTAATACATTTGGAAAATCAGCAGGGATGTTAACTACCATGTTTAAAGGTTTCCCATCTGTCATGAATTGAAGCATATCCAATACACCCGAGGCTACAGCCTTGGGCTTCAGGCTTCTTTTTTCCAGAATAATATCCTTTTCACGTAGACGTGTAACATCCAGCAAATCATTCAATAATAAGGACATACGGCGGCCGACCGTAACAAGCAATTGCATGTTTCTCCTGTTGGGTTCATCCAGGGCGCCGCCCCGGTTCTCCAGCACAGTCTGTGCTATATTGATCATCCCATGTAGAGGATTTCGCAGCTCATGAGAGGTGTTGGCTAAAAATTCATTTTTCACCTGATCAGCGCGCTGCAATCTGTCCGACAGCCTTCTCAGTTCAGCATTCGTATTAAAAAAACGCTTGAACCAATAGGATGCAAATGCCACAAAAGCCAGCACAATATCCCAAGGGTAATAAGGGAGATCATTCGTCTTGAAAATGCCCCACAGCATGCTGGATGCGATGCTAATGGATGCTAGCAACAGAAAAACAGCCTCTTTTTGCCCTCTGAATGTTCTAAGAAAAGCAAGGGAGGGAACTGTAGCACATAGAGTAATAGCCGGTAATGCGATAAGAACCATAAGAAATGCATACAGGCTGGATGCAGGTGCAAGTAACACCAAAATCGCAAAACAACAGTGGCCTATAAAAACAATCTGAATGATTCGGGATCGAACCAACAGAGACTGCGCCAGCTTCAGTACACACATGCCTATTCCAATATAGGAAAGGGTGGTTATTTTTAACGAAAGACCCAGATTAATGGGGAACCAGTCCAATAAAAGCTTGTCATCGTCTGTCAGGATGGATAATACCGTGCAGATTACAATTCCCGTAAAATACAGAAGCGCCTTCTTTTGTGGATTCATAAAAAATATAACGACTATATATAACCCGTGAAGCAGCAAAATAATACATACCATAATTTGCATTGCGATCGTGAAGTTGGTTCGGCTATTCACAGCATCCGCGCTTCCAAAAATGATAGGCTTCATAATTCCTCCACTAGCAGAGAAATCAAAATTGGATACTTGGATGACAATCTCAATGGCCTGCCTGTTCGCATCAAACATAGCAGAGAATGGAACAGTCGATCCTATATGCTGTTCGACCTTGCTAGAGACCTGACCACTATGACTAATTAAACGACCGTTCACAAATATGTTGGATGCCGTACTGATCTTTCCAATCCGAAGTCCGTATAGAGTGTCCTCCGACCTGTCACTCAAAATAAGCAGCCGATAGGTTCCAACGCCATATGCCTTATGATCTACAGGAGATACCGACTCACTCCATAATCCTGGTACCTGAATGGTCTGGCGCTGCTTCTGCATAAGTAAGGATTTCAGTTCGGCAGGAGAAGATAAAGTCCCAGGATAAAACTCCCACTCCCCATTTAATGGCAGGGTCTTTATCTCCTGCAGATTCAAGCCCCTCAGATCCAGAATTCCCGCCTTGGCCCGGGGATAATCCTGATTGTGGTAATAATCAAACCACAACAAACGCAAGCCGATAATCACGATCAGAAATGACAGCGTAATTAAAAAAAAGTTCCGCTTATTCATCTACTGGTGATCCGGCACCATACATCAACGTACCGTTGCCGGGCTCTCATCTGAACCAGCAGCATTGGATGGTGACCAATCCTCATAGTTTCACAACCTTATCTACACAAATTTCATTTATCGTTCCTCAGATTGTCCGTGCTACTCAAGCAACATACGAACCCCAGTAAGCACAATTCCAATCAGAAAACCTGTAAGCGCACCGTTAATCCGAATCCATTGTAAATCCTGCCCCAGCTTGTCCTCCATTAAAGCGATCAGTGAGGTATCATCCATTCGATTTACATTTTCTCGAACCAGATTACCAATTTGGCTATGGTTTGCTTCCACTACTCCGGTAACACCTGCTACGATCCACGAATTGATCTTGTCCAGCAGCTCCGTATTTCTCCATAAATCAGACAGCATTTGATCCAGCAAAGGTACAATGTACGCCGTTACATAACTGGCATCTTCCATGTAATCCAGCAGATTACGACGAAGCTCTTCGAGCTTATCGGATATAGCTGCATCACCTTCCCAAGAATCAATAAAGGTGTTTTTCCAGTGATTCAGCCCCTCCCTGACCGTATCTTTGGCTGCCAGATGAATCAGCTGTGTGTTGAACCCATCCAGGACGGCCTGACGACGCGGATGTCCTTCATCTCGAAGCTCCGCTACGCGGTCCAGCAAAAAGTGACGAATCATCTCACCCATACGCTCCTCATTCAAATAGCCAAGAAAAGCGTTCAGGGCAAACTGCATAAGCCCGCTGACCTGCAAGCCGCTAACAGCCTGCATCCCCAAGGTGCCTAGCGTAACCCCGGTGTCTGACCGCATTAGCCAGGATTCCGTCTGCTCCAGCGCATAATCCAACGCCCGTTGGTCATACTTTCGCTCGCCAGCTTGCCGGGCGAGCACCTCTAGCAATGGTCCTATATCGAATTCAGTCGCCTGTCGCTTAACCCCGGTTGTGATGGCCGGGGCCAGCTCTGCCAGCGGAATCGAACGGACAAGTTGCTTGGCAAGAACATCTATAAAAGTGACCGCTTCGGGCGTACGTATTCCTTTTTCCACACTTTTCAGCACCAGCTCTGCCAGTCTAATCTCGGCAATTTTAGATGCAATACTTTCTTTATGAAGCAAATTGTTCTCGACCGTGTTAACCAAGGCATCGGTCAGCTTCCCCCGATTTTTAGGGAGAAGCGCTGTGTGTGGAATCGGAATGCCCAGCGGATGACGGAATAACGCGGTTACGGCAAACCAGTCTGCCAACCCTCCTACAAGTCCGGCTTCAAAAGATCCGGCCAAAAGACGGGCCCAGCCAAATTGTTGAAAAGGTAACGTAGCAGCAAAGCCCGCTCCCATCATAACAAGTGACCAAGCTGCTGCGGTTTTTGTGTTTTTTGTTTTTCCCATCATGTAGTCCTCCAAACTAACTGTAAAATTTGTTTCATTACATCTGTAGTACCATCATATCATTGCCTGTGCAGATACCAAAGGTAACCATACTCTATTGTCAAGAAATTGCATGATATTTAAAATTTGCACATTAGCTTAAATTGAGTTCGCATAACCACACTTATCCATACATTTTCGTGAACAAAATCACAACAATTAAGTTACAACTATTTTCTAACAAAATGAGTCCTTTGAATCATTTTGTCGAAATATAGTCCCATTTTTCCTGAAACCTAAAGGATATATGCCTCAAAAAGTGGAATTGCAAGATTACGATATATTCATTGAGGAAATTAATTATTTCCAACCTCATTCTTTATTACATCAATTTAAGGAATGAATTCCAGAAGGACCCTATCCTTTTCAAATAGGTGCTTTCTGGTTAATTTTGTTATATAATGTATAGCCTCAAATCGATACATGAATATACTTTAATGTGATAAAATAACCTTTGTAAATGGGAACTCCGGTTCTAAAAGGATATTCATGAAACAAACTACAATTGTCTTACTAAAATTGTTCTTTTGTAAAGGAATTGGATATGACAACAAACCAAAAAAATGCCCAGTATGTCTGGAGCGAAGATCCAGTTGCAATTATATGTACACCCTCTGCTTTCGCTAAAAAATCCCTCTTTTTTATACAGGAAATAGGCTATTTCAAAACAGATGCTTATGTAATGGAACGGCAAAAGCTCACCTCTTTTTTGCTCCTTTTTACTCTGTCCGGAAGAGGGGAATTACAATACCGGGGCAAGGATTATATATTGAAACCTCATGATATGCTTTTTATTAATTGCGAAGAATATGTACAGTACAAAACTTCCTGTCAGAAGACATGGGAGTTTATTAGTGTGAATCTATATGGCAATCTTATTGACCATTTCTACGAACAATTCGATAAACACAATAAGCCCGTAATCTCACTAAAGGATTCAAGTACAGTACTGGACAAGCTGCGCACCTTATTACATGTACAGCCAGAACGAAGCTTATCCTCTGAGCTGCTCTCATCCAGGATAATCGTTGACTTGTTAACGATTATTTTACAGCACTTCTACACCATTCCCAACGCGAATTCAGATGGAACGGCAGAGGTGCGCAAGGTAAAGCAATATCTGGATCAATCCTATTGCGAACGGATCACGCTGGATTCGCTAGCAGAAATGTTTGGTCTAAACAAGTTCAACCTGGCTAAAAACTTTAAAAAACAGATTGGTTTTTCCCCTATTGAGTATCTTATTAATGTTCGTATCACGGCTGCTCAAAGCTGGCTTAAAACTAGTGATGTAGCTATTGTGGACATCGCACAATATGTGGGCATTCCTAACACAAGTCATTTTATCAATCTGTTCAAAGAGCACATTGGAGAAACGCCTCATTCCTATCGCAAAAAATGGGGAAACCGTATAAAATAGGTCTTATGTATAATCTGCAAGCTTTCTTTGTCGATAAATAGCGAAAATCTGAGATTTAAACTTGCCTAATAGAGTACCTAACTGATAGAATAAAAATACAAGCTATTCAGGATAAATGGCAAACTTGTCGAAAGGCAAGGACGCAAAGCTACAGGGCCTTCTGTATGATGGCAGCCAGCTACCGGTTGAAGTGGCTTTTTGTCGTGCTTATTTTTCCCGAAAACTTTATACGAAATGGCAAACCTGTCGAAAGGCAGGGACGCAAAGCTATAGGGCCTTCTATTGATGATGGCAGCCTGGCCACCGAAAGGAAGTTTTTTATGGGGAAAATGATACTTTCCACACTTCTCCTATTTTTCATGCTGTCCGCAATTCTCTTAAATTCGACAATTTACGCTGCTGATAGTGTTGCATGGTTGGATCAAAACAATGTAAATCATGGGACGGTCAGTGTGCGCTACCCTGTTAAACCTAACGTTAAAACCAAGATTTTGGTTACCAAAGATGCACAAAAATACTCTTATAATCTAACACCCGGGAAATCCGAAGAAGTATTTCCTCTCCAAATGGGTAATGGGAACTATAACATCAGTATTTTGGAACAGCTTAGTGGTAATCAATATAAAGTGATAGGACAAGATACGATCGAGTTAAAGCTAAACGATAGCAAGGCAGTGTATCTTAATTCCGTTCAAAATATTAACTGGAGTAGTACTAATCAAGCGATTCAAAAAGCCCGTGAGTTAACCCAAGGTGCAACAACCGATCGCGAGAAGCTGCAAAAAATCTATGACTACGTAATTAGTCATATCAAGTATGACTCCAATCAGGCCTTTGCCTTAACGACTGACTATCTGCCACAAATTGATCATACGTTAAGCTCTCAAAAAGATATTTGTTATGGTTATGCTTCACTGATGGCTGCTATGTTACGAAGTGTAGATGTACCAACCAAGCTGGTTATGGGCAAATCTTCCTACGTGGACACTTATCATGCCTGGAATGAGGTCTACATCGATAATCAGTGGGTGGTCGTAGACACTACAGTAGATGCAGCACTGTATATGGGTAAACAGAAATTCGAAATGGTCAAAGATCCCTCCAAATACATTAAAACAAAGCAATATTAATATCAATGTTTTTAATTCATATTTTTTAAAAAATGAAAAATAGAACTACATTTCTTGAAGAGCCTTGATCACATGATCAAGGCTCTTTTTCTATCCTTGTTGAGAAATTGTTGAGATGTGGCATGTATTCTAGTCCAGGAAGACAATGAGATTTCCAACCATTATCTAATTTCGAGACAAAAGGAGGAGGTTCATCCCCGAACATGAATTTTCATAAATTCTGAACAAGTAATTAATGCGGCTAACATAGCATCATATGAATGAATGATGAATATATAAATACAGTTCTCTCGACCTCGAAGGAATAACCATTAGCCGTTAAATAAGAGTATTTTAAGAATAGGAGATTTGTTTACCGTATGAGAAAAAAATGGAATGCAGCAACGGTTGCGCTATTGCTCTTTTTGCAGTGTTTGTTCAGCACAACACAAGCTTATGCACAAAATCCCGACTCTACTCTGCCAGTGACCCCAGGAACCGATCCGGTTCAGAGTGTGACTAACGATGTTTATCCAATGCCCTCAGAGCCAATTAACATCCCACCTGCTGTCCCGGCTCCAGTCCCTGAACCAACTGCTGGTTCAACTTCTGAAGTCAGGGCAACTCAAGAAAGTATTTTAACCAAGCTAACCCTTACAGATTCTACTGGAAGTGTTATTGATGCAGTGTATAATCCCGATAGCCGTATTGATATTGGTTCCGCCATCCATTTAGGCTATGAATGGGAACTGCCGAACCATACGTATAAAGCTGGAGACACCTTTACCTTTCAATTACCTGAGCAATTCCAAATTTACACAGATATTACGTCTCCTTTGACGAATACAGATGGAGAAGTAGGTCATTTTACCGTAGACCGTCAAGGTAAAGTGGTTATGACATTTAATGATTACGTAGAAAGCCACTCTAATGTCAGCGGTAAGCTAGAGATCAAAACTGAATTTAGCACACAAATAGAAAAAGGCAGTACACAAGTTATTATTGCGATCCCGATCAAAGGCGGCGAGCAAACGGCTATCGTAAATATTAAGCCTGCAGCTGGTCCTACAATGGAGAAACAAGGAAAGTTTGATGGAAAAGACCAAATTCATTGGACAGTTGACGTAAATAAACACTTGGATCCTATCAAACACGCTGTAGTAACCGACCCAACTCCCCAAGGACTAGAACTAGTCAAGGACTCCATCCGGGTAAACCATTTACAAATTAATGTGAACGGAACCACCGTGCTGGGGGACACTGTTAGCGCAGATAAGTATACAGTAGAGGCTGATCCGGTTGTGCCGGGCTTCAGAATCCGTTTTAACGAGGAGAATATTAACAGCGCCTACCGAATTCAATACTCCACAAACATAACAAGCGAGGATACTCATTTCTCCAACACAGCCACTTTTTCAGGGGACGATGTGAAGGATACCTCCGCAACAGCTACAGTCACTGTTCAACGCGGGGATTTTTTAAGCAAAAAAGTGGAGAAATATGACCCAGTCACACAAACGATCTCATGGGCAATCAAATATAATTTTGCCAACAAAAAAATTCCCGCAGCTAAAGCCGCGTTAAGTGACCGTTTTAATAACAGCCAACAACTCATCATAGATTCACTTAAAGTGTATAAAGGGGATACACAGGATGAACTCCCTACATCGGAATACAGCGTCACTCCAGTTACTGACGATCATGGTACCAATGGTTTCAATCTGCTTTTCAATACGGATATTGAAGCCCCATATACCATCCGCTATCAAACAAAGGCTATAGATCGTGTAGTTAAAAATAGTAAAATAACGAACAGTGTAACTTCTGACGGGGTAACAAAAGAAACAACCACCGAACTGAAAAGTATAATTATCACCAAAGGCTATAAGGAACCGAACTATAACACCAAAACAATTCCTTGGGTCATTTCTATTAATGCGGATAAGTATACAATGGATCAAATCGTTATCGACGATGCCTTTCCGAATGGCGGTCTGGCCTTATTGCCGAACACATTGAAGATCCAAAGCGCGGACGGAAAAACAACACTAACATCACCGACAGACTACGAACTGATCCCTCTTACGCTGGATTACAAAAAAGGGTTCACTATACGTTTTCATAAAAAGATTCAAGACACGTACACCATTAACTATACAACTACCTTTAACAACGAATGGAAAATCGACAAAACCAAGCCGGACTTTTGGAATAAAGCCTCTATCACTTGGTTATACAGCGGAACAACACAAACTGCTGAGGCCGAAGCTCGATTATGGCCGGACAATATGACCCAGCAAAATGGGGCGAAGTCAGGTAGTTACAATGCCAGCTCCAAGCAAATTACATGGGACATTAAGGCCAACTATAACCGCAAAACTCTCAATTATGCTGAGATTAGAGATACCTTGTTACAGGGCCAAAAGTTGGTCCCAAATTCTGTTAAGGTATACGATATGACCCTGCTTGGATGGTGGAATGGCGTACAGAAAGGGGCCGAAGTACCTTCGAGCCAATATACTCTGGTTTTACCTTCCGCCGCTAACAACAACGAACTGCGCATCCAGTTTAACCAGTCCATCAACTCTCCTTACTGGGTCACTTTCCAAACAACATTGGAAGGAGAGCTTATTGATAAAGAGATTAACAATAACGCTCTGCTTATGGATGGAAAAAATGTAGATTCGGAATGGGCTGCCAAAGTGACTGTGCCCCACGGTGGAGAATACGTGACAAAGTCTGGTGCTCAGAATGGAAATAAAATCGATTGGAACATCCATATCAATGAAGGGCAATCCCATGTTTCCAATGCGAAGATCGTGGATACGCCCAGCAATAATCAAATTCTGATTGAAGATTCCTTTCATCTATACTCCACCAAAGTGTCTGCCAACGGAGAAGCTGTTAGGGACACTGAGTTAGTCAAGGATCAGGATTATAAGCTAAAAATAACAACGACTGCTCAAGGTCAGCAATCCTTTGAGCTTGCCTTTGCGAAGGCTATATCATCGGGTTATATTTTGCAATATCAATCCTTTCTTCAAGCTGAAGACAAGGCAAAAGTGAGCAATAAGGTTAATTTCGAGGGCGACCGTTTGACCACCGAAATCAGGGAAACAAGTAAGGAAATTACCGTGCGCACATCCTCTGGTTCAGGATCAGGAGGAGGAGTTACGGGAAGTCTGGAGATTACCAAAGTTGATGAGGACGATCACAATAAGGTTCTATCCGGGGCACGTTTTGCACTCTATGACAAGAATCAGAAAAGAGCACCTCTTGTCCAAACTACCAATTCGGACGGGAAAATCGTATTTTCTTCATTGAGTTATGATGACTACATCCTGGAGGAGCTTACTGCTCCTGAAGGCTACAAAATAACAGCGCCAAAAACAGAAATCAAAATAGATACAACTATCAAACAAAGTTCAGGCATTAAACAAATCGTAATCACCAACAAAAAAGACACTCCTGTTGATCCGGGTCCGGGTACACCTACTGATCCAGGTACGCCTACAAACCCAGGTACGCCTACCGATCCGGGTACACCTACGAGTCCGGGCTCAGGCAAAAAACATGATAAGGACCCTGAAATAACTGAACCTCCGGCGACGCCTGTTACGCCCGTAACAACCGAAGAGCCGAAAATTATCGAGGATGAGGATGTTCCGTTGGGCGTTCCGGTTATTGAACAGCCACCTGTAGAACCAGAGGCGCAACCATCCGCTGAACCAGGGGTGCAACCTGAGACACCGGAAGCCGATCCTCACCAGGAGCCTTCTCCGCCCGTGAAGATTGAAGAAGACCCAGTACCTAAGGGTGTAATCCGCCTACCAGCAGAAAAACCAGAGAATCCAAGTGATCCGGGTCATACACCCAAGGTGGATACATTGCCAAAGACAGGAGAAAACAGTCCTGCTCCCTTCTATGTAAGTGGCATGTTCTTAATTCTTCTGGGGGCCTATCTGGGTTATAGACGAACGCATAAAAAATAAATAACATTTTATAATCAAAAATCCCCTTCTCAACTCATCATTTCAGCGAGAAGGGGAATTATTTTACATGTCCGATCTATGGATTACTGTATTAGGAGGCTTTTCAATTGCGTAAGCTGGCATACGTGAGCATCATATTAGGAATCATCATCATGTTATTTCCTACCGCTAATGAATGGTTGGAAGATCAAAAGCAAAAAGAGCTATTACAGGAAGCTGAATCATTATCAAATACAGATACATCGACACTGACTCCCGAAATGATGAAAGGCTATACAGATTTGTCCAATTGGCTGACAAATACTGCAGCAGCGGATGGGCCACAATTGTCACAAGCCACTCCCCCATCGTCGGCTTCAGAGCAAGCCCCAATCGCTACAATCCAGATTGATCGTATCGGGCTGGAACTTCCTGTACTCGAAGGTGCAACCCAACAGCATATGAGATATGCAGCCGTACATATGTCGGAAACTGCGACACTCGGCCAGGTGGGGAATGCTGCCATAGCCGCTCATCGCTCACGAACAACTGGACGTTTATTTAACCGGCTTAATGAGGTGAAAATCGGAGATCAGATTCTAATTCACACTCGGGGTGAAAAATACGTATACAAGGTCTACAACATTTCAGTCGTCACTCCTTCAAATGTCTCCGTTTTAAAAAGCATCAAGAAACAAAAGCTTCTCACACTAATTACCTGTGATCCTCTTGTAAATCCGACACATCGACTCATCGTTCATGCCAGACAACTAACCTAATGCCGCTAATAGAAGCGGAATAACCTATAAACTATATTGGTGGTGACCCTATTGAGTATATCTTTAACAGCCTTACTTCTAATCGGTCTAACTTTGGCGCTGTGGATATATACGTTAATTTTTTTACATTCTGTGATGATGGAAAGAAATTTGCTGCGGAAACTTGCCTATCAGGACCCTGTAACGGGTCTGTTCAATCGGAATGCACTTGAGCTATTTTGGAAACGAAGCAACGGCAAAGAAGGCTTTGCTATTATGTATCTTGATCTGGATGGATTCAAAGCCATTAATGACACATATGGACATCAAATCGGTGATAAGCTGCTCAGACGGGTAAGCGATCATTTACTCCAGGTAACAAACTCCCATCAGAAAGCTTTTCGAATCGGTGGTGACGAATTTCTACTCATTATGAAGGATTATGATGCCGATCAGGTCACAGTTCTGGCAGAACTGCTGCTGCAAAAAATCAGCGTTCCTTATAACATCCAGGGAATCAATCTTCAAGTTACAGGTAGCATCGGGATTACTATGCATCCTTCTCCGAAGAAGCCCCTACCTTCTTTACTGAAAGAGGCCGATATCGCCATGTACCAAGCGAAAGGAATGGGGAGAAACCGCTATGCTGTATACCAGAAGATCAGACAGAGGCCAAACGTCAGATCATATGGTACTGCACGAGTGATAAAGTTTGCAGCTGGTTTTCGAAAAAAAACAAAGATCCAAGGTATACAACAAATGGCAACTCTCTAACACTAACAAAAATACCCGTAACAACAAATCAGGCGGGTAAGTCCTGTTTATCCAGGATTATACCCGCCGATAAAATACTCCTACTCCACCTTACCTTTGGCAATCAGCTTGAAATCATCAAAGTGGAATCCTGGTGCAACAACACAGGTTACCAGCACAGGCTCATCCCCCAGCGGACGTGCCGTTTGCCATACAGTTCCTGGTACGAGTGCTTGTGGATGTTGTCCTGCCTCCACATCTGCGCCAACGATAATTACCGTTTCTTCGCCAGGTTCTTCTCCGCTTCCACCCAATTTTAACTCTATAGGGCTTCCACTATGGTACAACCACAGCTCGTCAGAATGGACCACATGCCATTCGGAGAACTCACCCGGATGCAGCAAGAAATACGTAGACGAAGCTGCAAAGCGCGGACCGGAATACACATCCGGCAGTACAGGCTTCGGAATTTGGAAATGGGCCTTCCACATCTCTTTGTACCAGCCGCCTTCTGGATGGGGCTCCATGCCCAATGCCGTGACTAGCGGTGAAATAGCTTTCGTCATTGTCTATCCTTCCTTTACCCTAAATTCCTTCTTCCCTACTGTAAAACATAGCGCTGCTTTTGTCACGTTTCTCCCTCTGCATGTCGAGGTTTCATAGTTTATGTCAAACTAAATAACATTAAATTGTGGATATATATTCGTTTTCATCATATAAATAACAAATAACTAGTGTAAAAACAGCCAAAAACACTTTTCGCGTAAAGTTTATTGACATAAAATCTTGTTTTTTATTGTAAGCTTATAGTATCATGAGAGAAATTTCGAAATTCTAATAGAGCTTAATCATGTCAGTCTGTCTACTAAGCGATGTATTCAAGTCAAAAAAAGGGGTGAGCTCTCTGATCCAATTTCGCAATGTCAACAAGCATTACGGTCACTTTCATGTACTTAAAGACATCAATCTTCAGATTAAGGAGGGCGAGGTCGTTGTCATCATCGGTCCCTCCGGCTCAGGTAAAAGCACCCTGCTTCGCTGCATCAATCGTCTGGAAACGATATCTGATGGGGAGCTAATCGTTAACGATGTCCCCGTGCATGACAAAAAGATTGATATTAACGCCTTCCGCCGCAATATCGGGATGGTGTTCCAGCATTTCAATCTGTATCCCCACAAAAAGGTGATTGAGAACATTGTACTGGCACCGATGAAGGTACTGGGTATCCCGAAAGGAGAAGCTATTCAAACTGCCCTCACCTATCTGAAGCGTGTCGGAATTGAAGAAAAGGCACAGAGCTACCCCGCCCAATTGTCCGGTGGACAGCAACAGCGGGTTGCAATTGCCCGTGGACTCGCAATGAATCCGAAAATTATGCTGTTTGACGAGCCGACTTCAGCTCTGGACCCCGAAACGATTGGAGAGGTGCTGGATGTCATGCGCTCGCTTGCCCATCAAGGTATCACGATGGTCATCGTCACTCATGAAATGGGCTTTGCTCGTGAAGTGGCTGACCGCGTGATTTTTATGGACAAAGGACAGATCTTGGAAGACAGCCAGCCTGCTGAGTTTTTTCAGAATCCGGGTGAAGAACGGGCTCGTTTGTTCCTGAGCCGTCTGATTCATCATTAAACGGGCTATTATTAATGGAGTAAAAATTGAAAGGGGATCATTGTAATGAGAAAAAGATTTCAGTGGAGTACTTTGGTGCTGGTTGCATTATCCTGTCTGCTCGTCTTGGCAGGTTGTGGAGGCAAACAAGAAGCAGCAACGTCAGGAAATGAAGCAGCAGCTCCCAACGGGCTCGAAGCCATCAAACAGCGTGGCAAACTGGTCGTTGGGGTGAAGTACGACACCAAGTTATTCGGACTAAAAGATCCGGCTAGCGGGAAAGTCGAGGGCTTTGATATCGACATCGCCAAGGCTGTAGCCAAGCATATTTTTGGTGATGAAACCAAGCTCGAACTCAAGGAAGTCACGTCCAAAACACGAATCACCTTACTGCAAAATGGGGACATCGACGCTATTATCGCCACGATGACCATTTCGGATGAGCGCAAAAAACAGGTCGATTTCAGCGATGTCTACTTTAATGCAGGTCAATCCCTACTCGTGAAAAAAGGAAGCCCGATCACCGGTCTGGAGTCCCTGACACCCGATACCAAGGTACTCGCTGTTAAAGGCTCTACCTCCGCAAAAAATATCCGCGAAAAAGCGCCCAAAGCAACGATTTTAGAGTTCGAAAACTATCAAGATGCCTTCAACGCCCTCAAGGCAGGTAAAGGGCAAGCGCTGACGACCGATAACTCTATTCTGCTTGGCATGCAACAGCAAGATCCGAATTATACCCTAGTAGGCGGGAACTTCACAGAGGAACCTTACGGTATTGCAGTGAAAAAGGGTCAGACCGAACTACTGCAAGCCATTAATGATACGATCAAGGAACTGAAAAGCAATGGTGAATACGATAAGCTGCATGAGCAATGGCTTGGGGTTAAACCCGAATAATGATCTTGTGAAGGAGCCGCGATTGCGTGCTCCTTCCTTTCTTAGCTCTGGATAAGGAGGTATACCCGTAGATGCTAACTTTTGATATCAACGTACTTTTCGATCATGGCGACCGTTTCAGAGAAGGCTTGCTTCATACCGTTCAAGCTAGTGTTATTGCCTTGATCGGAAGCTTCATTCTGGGGGCTATCATTGCCATCTTCCGAATTGCGCCTTTTAAATGGCTAAACTGGATCGGTACTGTCTATGTAGAGGTCATCCGCAATATTCCATTGCTGATTGTTGTACTGTTTTTTTATCTCGGTCTTCCCACTTTGGGCATCCCCTTGGACGGCTTTGTATCTGGAACGCTTGGATTGACTGTGTACACAGCCTCTTTTATTGCAGAAGCTATACGTGCCGGCATTCAATCTGTACCCAAGGGACAATTTGAAGCAGCAAGGTCCTCCGGGTTGAATTACAACCAGACGATGATCAGCATTATTTTACCGCAAGCCATTAAAATTGTACTGCCTGCAATCGGCAACCAATTCATCAATCTGGTTAAAAACTCTTCCGTGCTGGCCATTGTAGCTGGACTGGATCTCATGTATTACTCGGATCTCATTAATTCAGATACCTTCCTGCCCATCACAGTCTATGCGATCACGGCGCTGCTGTATCTTGTATTGACGGTTCCGCTCAGCTTTCTTGTGCTATATATGGAGCGACGCTTGTCCAAAACATCCTAAGGAGGGAAGCCCGTATGGATTTCGGTGGATTGTTTGCATGGCCTAATGTGCGTTTTATACTGGAGGGCTTCCTGCTCACGCTGGAGGTCGCTATTTACTCTATCATATTCAGCTTCGCTCTCGGTATTGTGTTCGGCATCCTGCGCTATACCCGTATACCTGTCCTTTCACAGGTTGCAGCCTTTATCATTGATCTGATTCGCAACCTGCCCTTATTGCTCATTATTTTTTTCATCGGCATGGTTTTGCCATCCATCGGATTATCGATTTCCCTCAAGTGGGCAGCCATTACAGGACTGTCGATCTTCGAGGGAGCCATGATTGCCGAAATTGTACGCAGCGGTCTCAATTCGGTTCATAAAGGACAGCTGGAAGCCGCACGTTCCTCCGGTCTAAGCTATTCTCAAACCTTATGGCATATCAT
>RCUE01000049.1_pt1 | contig 59661 bp, 54 predicted proteins | sample 2166111 | NCBI WGS metagenome assembly RCUE01 (sample SAMN09930795, study PRJNA488358) | compost metagenome | feature: garden; material: soil; isolation source: compost soil in phenylacetonitrile-enriched culture | place: Germany: Experimental Botanical Garden Goettingen | collected 2016-01-27 | reverse complement strand
CCTACGGAAGTGTGGTCGGGTTATTCAAAAATGGTATTGTTTTTGCTTATGATTTGGCCAATTATGTGGTTCCATTGCTTCTATTGCCTTATCTTGCGATTAAGCCAATGAAAGCAAAGGAGCTGGACCGACTGCTGTATTCATACGCCAACATTGCTGTTCTTGTAGCGATATACGGCATTATTCAGTACTTGACGGTGCCTCCTTGGGATGCTTTTTGGATGAATCATGTGGAAATGAATTCCATTGGGATGCCGGAACCGCTTCAAATCAGAGTGTTTTCTTCCATGAACTCGCCCGGCCCATGCGCTATTTTCCTGGCAATGGCACTTGTACCGATGCTGATGGAGAAACGGTGGCGAGGCACTTTGGGATGGATTGGAGTCCTGCTAACAGTTGTTTGTCTTTTGGTCACGCTCGTACGTTCAGCCTGGCTGATTGCATTCGTCATGTTGCTGGCTTACATTCTCAGCTCATCCTCCAAAGGAAAGTGGAAGACTCTGTTTCAACTTGCTATCGTCGGCCTTCTTCTCTACATCATCGTTCCAAAACTTCCGGGGGCAGAAGGTTTGGTGGCTCGCATGCAGACGTTGACAGATATTCAACAGGATCATTCGTACAATGAACGTTTGGATCTACTGCATACAATGCTTCCGGCGATTACTAGCAATCCGGTCGGGCAGGGGATCGGGAGTGTAGGAATCGGAACCAAGCTTGATAACGGCGGCGATCTCGGTGAACTTGGGATTATGGATAATGGGTATATTGCCATTTTCCTCACCTTCGGTATTTTCGGAGCATTCTTTTTCTTCGGTGGTCTGTTCGTTATCATCAAGCGCCTTCTCGTCCGTATTGCCGAACGAGATTCCAGTCAGCCTTATATCAGACTGGCGTTGGCTACGTGGGCTGGAGCTGTAGCCAGTCTCATATCGGATAATGGTTTCCCGGGTATGCGCGGCTATCTGATCTGGATGATGATCGGAATAGGACTATGGGCAAAAGATGTCATCGCGGAAAGAAGGTAAAGGCTGTGCAAAACTTACAAGCATTATCCGCACCTGTCCGGACACTATGGTCCACAGTGATTCGGTTTGCCAAAAGCAAGGATAACAGCTCTGCAGCAGTAAAAACGATGATATTCAGTATGCTGATTCTCGTCGTGAACATGCTGACTGGTGTGCTAACGGCACGATTCCTGGGTCCTACTGGACGCGGGGAACAGACAGCGATGGTGAACTGGTCTCAATTTCTCGCCTTCTGCATGAGCTTCGGTGTCCCTTCTGCATTGATTTACAATGCGAAAAGGAAACCGGAGGAAACGGGCAAGCTGTATGGTTTGGCCTTGTTGCTGGCTACCATGTTCGGGGGCTTGGCGACACTCGTCGGAGTATTTCTAATTCCTTATTGGCTGCGCTCTTTTTCTTCATCGGTCATACTTTTCGCGCAGTGCTCCATGATGATGTGTCCGCTCATAGCGATTTCACAGATCAATAATGCATTGCTTCAAGTTCGCTCGGAATATAAGCAGTACAATTTATTCCGGTATCTGGTACCGCTAAGTACGTTGCTGGGTCTGGCGATTCTGATCCTAACCGGAAATATGAATCCGTACACCTCGGCATTGGCTTATTTACTACCAGGCTTGCCGATTTATATCGGTGTCACGATACGAATGATTCGGCTGTACAAACCCAAGGTAAAGAACAGCTGGACGCAATTTAAAAATCTCTTTACCTACGGTATGGGTTCATACGGAAATGATCTCATGGGGCAGGTTTCCACTTATATTGATCAGATTTTGATTGCGGGTCTGCTCAGACCCGCTGATCTCGGTTTATATGCAGTAGCGGTCAGCTTGGCCAGGATGGTGAATGTATTTTCTACCTCGATCATTGTCGTGCTGTTTCCCAAAGCCTCTGGTCTGAATAAGGAAGAGGCGGTGGACATAACATTTCGGGCATTTCGAGTGACATCAACAGCAACCTTTCTGGCTGCGATGATGCTGATGCTGATTGCTCCGTTCGTATTTACATTGTTATATGGTCAAGAGTTTAAACAAGCGCTTACGGTATTCCGGTTCCTTGTGCTTGAGGTTGCTATCAGTGGAGGGACCATGGTGCTGGCACAACAATTTATGGCGTTGGGTAAGCCCAAACTGGTTACCATTCTACAGGGTGTCGGATTGGCGCTCGTCATTCCATTGCTGTCCATACTCGTGCCGAGATATGGATTGACGGGTGCAGGGATAGCAATGCTGTCTTCGGGGATTCTACGGTTCATTTTCATTTTATGTAATGTTAAATTCGTTCTAAAAATGAAGATTCCAAGACTGCTTATTTCCAAACAAGATTTTCAATGGCTCCGATCAACGATGTCACACTACATCCGGAAAAAGCCAGTTAACGGTTAGATAAAGAAGGAGGCACCCGCTAATGAACCACATGTCTAGCGTTCCCGCGGACAACCGGATATCCGTAGTTATTATCGCTCAGGATGATGGCACTCGAATCACAGCCGCCATTAAATCCTGCAAGCCCTTTGCGGACGATATCGTCGTCATTGACGGAGGGAGCAAGGACAATACGATTCAGGTAGCTGAATCCTTGGGCTGTCGGGTGTTTTCTAACCCGTGGCCCGGTTATGCCAAGCAGCGCATGTTTGGTGTTGAAAAAGCGGAATTTGATTGGATATTCCTGATTGATACGGACGAAGTAGTGGATGCAGAGTTGCTTGGAGATTTGTTGAAAGTAAAAGAAACGCTCCACGATCCGGCCAAAGCATATTCCGTATTTCGGATTGGTGATTTTCTCGGCAAATGGATGAATAAAGGCGAATATCTGGTTCGTTTGTACAATCGTCGTATTTATGGCATTACGAATAGTCTTGTTCATGAAATGCCGGATGTAGCCTCTTCCCAGATTGTCAATCTGGAGGGTGTGTTATGGCACTACGGCTTCCGCAGCATCAGTGATCATATGACCCGTTTTAATAAATATACAGATCTGGAAGCAGAGACGGCGTTTAACAAAGGAAGATCCTTTCGGATGACCAGACTGTTGTGGCGGCCTCCTGCCCGCTTTGTGCAGAAGTATTTTGTCCAAGGCTTATACCGCAAGGGATTGGCGGGTTTTGCCGTAGCCGTTTTCTGGGTGATGTATGAGTTTCTCGTCTGCTTCAAGCATTATGAGCTAACCAAGCGGCGAAAAAAGATAGAAATCGTGGATGACGGACATACCGAGCAGAAAGGAGAAACCAGCTATGTCGTACAATAACGGATTTCGTATTGCGGCAACGGGGTTGAGCTGGCCGTCTTTGCAGCCAGGAGGCCTCAACACATATTTCCAATCGATCTGTGAGCAGCTTACGTTAGAGCGCAATACGTTGGATGCTCTAATCTGTAGTGACGAGCAGCCGCAAGCACCCGACCGTATTCGGATTCATACGATTGGCAGCAAGCAGCAATCCATCTGGAAGCGCCGGGAGCTAATGCAAAAATATGCAGCAGAGTTGTTCGACAAGCAACCGATGGATATATTGTATTCCCATTTTGCTCCCTATAGTGTCGGGCCAGCGCTGGAGGCGAAAAAAAGAGGAATCCCGGTAGTTACCACCTTTCACGGACCGTGGACGGAGGAAATGAAGATTGAAGGACAGGGTATCAAGCATTTTCTAAAAACGACGTTGGCTAAATCCATTGAAATGAAGGCCTACGGTCTGTCGGATAAATTTATAGTGCTAAGCGAGACTTTTCGGGATATTTTGCATGAGCACTATAAGGTTCCACTCAGCAAAATTCACATTATTCCCGGAGCGGCGAATGTAGAAAGGTTCCACCCAGCAGAGGATCGGGGAGCAGTACGAGAGCGTCTGAATTTGCCGCAAAACGCGACGATTGTGCTAACCGTTCGTCGTCTTGTTAATCGAATGGGACTGCTACAGCTACTCGAAGCATGGCGACGAGTAACCGAGCGTCATCCTGATCATCTGCTGCTGATTGGAGGGAAGGGCCCCTTGATGGAGGAATTGGCTTCCAAGGTAGCGGAATACAATCTTCATAACCATGTAAGGCTGCTCGGTTATGTGTCGGATGAGGAGCTTCCACTGTACCACCAAGCATCGAATTTGTTCGTCGTACCTACACAGGCGCTGGAAGGTTTCGGTCTGATCACGGTGGAGGCAATGGCTTCGGGACTGCCAGTGCTGGCCACTCCTGTGGGCGGTAGCAAGGAAATTTTAAGGGGATTCCGTCCCGAGCTATTGTTCCAGGGAACGGACAGTGAAGCCATTGCTGAAGGGTTGCTGCGTGTGCTGGATCATCGTGAACTTCTACCGAATGCAAGGGAATGCCGGGACCATGTCCTGAGCAGATATACATGGGGACATGTAGCGGAGCAGGTGGAAGAGGTGTTCCGACAGGTCCTTGACAGAAAGGCGGCGGCGAAATGATGAGAGTAGCTTATATTGACCATACGGCAAGATGGAGCGGCGGCGAAGTCGCTTTGTATAACATACTGACGAATATCGGGGAACATATCGACCCGCTCGTTATTTTGGCAGAGGAGGGCGATTTGGCAGATCGGCTTCGGCAGCGTGATATTGATGTGCGCATCGTTCCATTGGACGATTCGATTCGCAATCGGGGACGGAACGCCGTGAATCTAGGTGCGCCTGCAGCAGCTTTTCGTTTGCTGGCATACGGTAGAAAACTTGCGCCCTTGCTGCGTGAGGAAAAGGTCGTGTGCGTTCACACGAACTCGCTCAAGTCTGCACTGTATGGTACAGTAGCTGCCAAATCGGCGAAGCTGCCCTTGATCTGGCATATCCGTGACCACATCGGTCCGCCGTATCTGAAGCCGATTGTAGCCAAAGGGATTCGGCTGATGTCCCGCTTTTTGCCCAACGGAGTGATTGCCAATTCCAAGTCCACGCTGAGTGCATTGGAGTTACCCCCGGACAAAAAGACGCTCGTCGTTTATTCCGCTTTTGCCAAAGCAATTACAGCACGTGACACGGCTGCGCATTCACGTGGTGATGACTCGTTTAACGTCGTATTGGTCGGCAGATTGGCGGAATGGAAGGGACAACATATTTTACTGGAAGCGGCACGTTCCTTTTTACCAGATCAGCGCGTGAAATTCTGGCTGGCTGGAGATGCATTGTTCGGAGAAGAGGAATACAAGCAACGATTAGAGTCCACGATGCGCGAATACGGGTTGGCTAATGTCAATCTGCTGGGGCACGTCGATGACATTCAAGGCCTGATGCAGCGTTGTGATTTACTGATTCATACCTCTATTACACCAGAACCATTCGGTCAGGTCATTATTGAAGGCATGGCTGCTGGTCTCCCAGTGATTGCTTCCAATGAGGGTGGACCCAAGGAAACGGTGGTACCCCATGAAACCGGGCTACTTATTGAACCGGGTGACCCGGCTAAGCTGGAAGAAGCCATCCGCTGGATGTTGGAGCATCCACAGGAACGTCAGCAGATGGGTGAGAGAGGGATGGAACGGGTCAAGAAGCATTTTGTCATCGAGAACACAGTTAAGGATATAGTTCATTACTATAAGGGTTTGTTGGCAGGAGTCTGACCGACATTCGCGTTAAAGGATGATTCAGATGAAAATAGCGATAGCACACGATTACTTAATCCAAATGGGCGGAGCGGAAAGGGTAGTAGAGGTATTCCACGATATGTATCCGGAGGCTCCTATCTTCACAACGGTGTTCAGCGACGACCGCCTGTCGCGTAACTTGAAAGATGCGGATATTAGAGCCACTTGGCTACAAAAAGTCCCAGGAGTGAAGGCCAACTTCAAAGGAGTGCTGCCGCTATATCCCATCGCTATCCGTGATTTTGATTTTAGGGATTTCGATATTGTTTTAAGCTCCAGCAGTGCATTTATGAAAAGCATCCAGGTACCCAAACATACGTTTCACATTTGTTATTGTCACACACCGATGCGGTTTGCCTGGGATTACGATACATATATGGCCCGGCAGTCCAAATCCAACCTGCTCAAAAACATGCTAAAGCTGTACATGAACCGGTTGAAAACATGGGATGCCAAAACTTCGCGCAACGTAGACCAGTTTGTCGCCAACTCTTCGGTTGTTAAAAGAAGAATTTTGCACTATTACCAAAGGGATTCGGATGTCATTTTCCCACCTATTAATACATCCCGTTTTAAACGCGCTACAAACATCGGTGACTATTACCTGATCGTATCCCGATTGGTGTCCTACAAGCGCATCGATCTCGCGATCGAAGCATTCAAACGTAACGGTCTCAAGCTGCGCATTGTGGGTGAAGGACCAGATCGTAAACGACTCGAAGGTATGGCTGCCCCGAACATTGAGTTCCTCGGCAGGCTTGAGGACGAAGAGGTTAACAAGCTGATGGCAGAATGCCGAGCGCTCGTTTTTCCGGGCGAAGAGGACTTCGGTATTACGCCTTTGGAGGCGAATGCGGCCGGACGGCCTGTTATCGCTTTTCAGGGTGGGGGAGCGCTGGATACGATTGTTCCTCATGTGAACGGCGTATTTTTCCGCAAGCATCAAGTAGAGGATGTGCTAGAGGCCGTCGCAAAGGTCGAGCAGCATGCATGGAATGTGGACGATATCATTACCCATGCCCGCAAATTTGATGAAGATAACTTCAAGGATCAACTGAAAAAGTATGTAGAACAAGCCTATGTGAACTTTCTAAAAGGAGGATGAACGGAATGAAGCTGGCTGTAATTGGTACTGGATACGTTGGGCTCGTCTCGGGTGTATGTTTTGCGCAAAAAGGTAATGAGGTGATTTGTGTCGATCTGGAGCAGTACAAAATCGACATGTTGAACCGGGCAGAATCTCCGATTTATGAACCGGGTATTGAGGAATTGATCGCGCTGAATCTGGAAGCAGGTCGATTGGAGTTTACTTCGGATTTGGCTGATGCGGTACGCCGCTCGGATATCGTCATTTTGGCGGTAGGTACGCCTTCTCTGGCTAACGGCGAGGCGAACTTGTCCTACATTGAACAGGCGGCTGCTGATGTTGGGAAAGCCATGAACGGGTATAAGATTATTATGACCAAGAGTACTGTACCTGTCGGAACGAACGAAAAGATTAAGGACGTATTGGCTCGTCACACGAGTTTGTCTTTCGATATCGTATCTGCGCCGGAGTTTCTGAGAGAAGGCTCAGCCATCAATGATACGCTTCATCCGGATCGCATCATTATTGGTTTGGACAATACTGGATTGCGTGAAACAATGGTCACTCTGCATCAGGTGTTCACGGATAAAATCTATGTGACGGATATCCGTAGTGCTGAAATGATCAAATACGCGTCCAATGCGTTCCTGGCAACTAAAATTTCGTTTATTAACGAAATCGCTAATATTTGCGAAAAGGTTGGCGCCGATGTAACCTGTGTGGCTGATGGCATGGGTATGGACAAACGGATCGGCTCCTCTTTCCTACAAGCAGGGATCGGGTATGGTGGCTCTTGCTTTCCAAAAGACACAAATGCGCTTATCCAAATTGCGGGTAATGTAGACTATGAATTTAAGTTGTTGAAATCGGTGGTCGAGGTGAATACCGACCAGCGCTTTATGATTGTATCCAAGCTGCGTGAATCGCTGGGTCAGCTAAACGGCGTATCGATTGGCATTTGGGGCCTCGCCTTCAAGCCCAATACAGATGATATCCGCGAAGCTCCAGCACTGGAAATCGTAGAAACGCTCATTCAGGCAGGTGCTATTGTCAAGCTGTATGATCCCATTGCGATGGATAAATTCAAGGAGCGCGTAGATCACCCGAATATTATATGGTGCTCCTCCCCGCAGCAAGCCGCCGAAAGAAGCGATGCTGTGTGCCTGCTGACGGATTGGGAAGAGTTCAAAGAAGTTGATCTCGTGCAATTGGGCTCCATTCTACACAAGCCAGTTCTGATTGACGGTCGCAACGTATTCACCGAGGAACAGATCCAAGGCTCTGGGCTGGAATACTACTCCGTGGGTCGTCCGCGGATGAGTGGGTGGAACAGAGATAAAGTGGAAGTTTAAAAGTGACAGATTAAAAAGTGACTGTGGTGATGTGGGAGGCGCTGAAGGCGCTGCGCGTGCAGATTGTTCTTCCGATTGCTGTTACCCCCGGATTTTCTGGATTGTATTAAACATTCAAAGGTTAAAATCCGGGGATAAAGGCAAACGCTGACGCTTCTTCAGAACAATTCTGCCCGCTCCGCTGCTTTTGCCGCACCAAGTCACGATGTTTAATCTCCCACCTTATGGGATGGGAGTAGAAGGGCGTATCAGAAGGAGCGGCATAGTTGAGCCGCTCCTTCCGATTAAGGCGCCATACGCTGTACCGCGGCGCTCCCTGCGGAGCAAGCCTCATGCGGATACGCTATGCTGCTCCTGTAGAGCAAAAACGCCATTGCGGTAGTCGACGAAGGCAATCTTGGCAAGGCGTTACGAAACCTCGATTACTAGAAGCTTGTAAGCACAGCGGGCAAGGCCCGAAAGAGTGAGATTTTTACAGGCTGACCGGACTTAATAATGTCCGGTCGTGCCTTTTGCACCACAAGGTATGATCGATATGATGCATTTTTTGAGTAGCGCAGGAATGGATTTGAATCTGGAGAAGCGATAGCGTTCGCCTTTGGACCGGGATTCAAACCTATATACGATTTTATATAATCGAATGAATCCCGGTCCAACAGCGATCGTAAGATCAAATCCAGCCCGTAGCGGACTACTCAACCCTGCCCCATCCGATCACCCATACATTATAGAGAGGAAGTGGAGAGTTATGAAGCTCGTACTTTTGTCTGGTGGTTCCGGTAAAAGATTATGGCCTTTGTCCAACGATTCCCGTTCCAAACAATTTTTGAAGGTACTGGAGAGCCCGGAGGGGATTTCGGAATCCATGGTACAGCGGGTATGGAGACAATTGGGAGACAACGGATTATCAGAATCCTCGTTTATTGCGACAGGGAGAGCACAGGTCGAAATGATCCAGAGTCAGGTCGGGCCGAATACGCGCATCATTGTTGAGCCGGAACGCAGAGATACCTTTCCTGCGATTGCACTGACAGCGACTTATCTATATTCCATTGCTGGTGTTTCACCTGATGAAATCATAGCTATATTGCCTGTAGATCCTTATGTTGAGGATGCTTTCTTTGCTTCCGTAGCCCAACTGGAACATACGCTTCAGGAGAGTGAAGGCAAGCTTGCATTAATCGGGGTTGTCCCTTCCTATCCTTCAGAGAAATATGGTTATATTATTCCGAAAAACGATGCGACTCAAGGTAGCACAGGCTACCGCGAAGTGAGCCATTTTCAAGAGAAACCCGACCGGGAGCAGGCGGAGCGTCTAATGGAACGCAATGCTCTATGGAACTGCGGGGTTTTTGCATTCAAATTAAGCTATTTGCTGGATATTTTGGCATCCAAGGGCCTGCCGCTGAATTATGAAGAAATGCAAAAACAATATGCGTCTCTGGAAAAAATCAGCTTTGACTACGAAGTAGTCGAGAAGGAAAAAGACATCGTGGTGCTTCCGTACGATGGTTTTTGGAAGGATCTAGGAACCTGGAATACACTCACAGAAGAGATGTCTCATCAGCAAGTGGGTAGAGGGGTAGTAACGGAAGATTGCGTCAATACGAGTCTTATTAATGAGTTGGACATTCCTGTGGCGATCATTGGAACGAATGATCTGATTGTAGCCGCTAGCCCGGATGGCATTCTTGTGACCAATAAGGCTGAAAGTCCTCGCATTAAGGAAGTGCTCAAGGCTCATGATCAGCGTCCAATGTATGAAGAACGTCGTTGGGGACAGTATCGGGTTGTAGACTATGTAAAGTATGACGAGGGTAATGAGGTACTGACCAAACGAATCCGCGTACACAAAGGTAAAAATATCAGCTACCAGCTTCACTTCAAACGAAGTGAAATCTGGACCATTATTAGCGGCGAAGCGGAAATTATTTTGAATGAGAAGCTGCATAAAGTGAAGGCCGGTGACGTAGTTCGCATCCCTGAAGGGACGAAGCATAGCATTTTGGCTGTAACCGATGTGGATTTGATTGAAGTTCAGACTGGCTCTGAGTTGGTTGAAGAGGATATTGTACGCTTTTGTATGGATTGGAATGAAATTTCTCGTCATCAATTTATCTCGTAATTATTTGCGTAAAAACGTAAAAAAGAAGATTTGATGAAAAATAATGGCCCAAACTGTCGAAATTGGGCGAAAACCTGTAAATTCATGAACATGACCTATTAAATTTTGGTAAAAAAAAGTCGATACTTAGGGTAAGAAGGAATCCAAACTCCTTCCAACGATAAACGCAGCCCTGTCGAAAGGCAGGTACGCAAAGCTAAAGGGCCTTCCACAAGGATGGCAGCCTGGCTACCGAAAGGAAGAGCGAAAGTGAGATTCAATTTTATTCCTCTGTATCGACTGATACGTCATGTACTCCCCGTTGTTATACTTTTTTCATTGTTGCCCGTCGGTTTTGGTGATTCTCTGTCTGTGGCGAATGCCGCTTCATTACAACCTGTTAATTCGGACGCTTCTACTCAGGCCCGTGAACTATACAATTATTTACTCAACATCTCAGGGAAAAAAATAGTCACCGGTCAGCATGATTATTTGGAAAGTCCGGATGAATTAAGTAACAAGGTCCAAAAAATCAGTCAGGCATATGTAGGTGTACACGGCTATGAGATGGGAGCTATCTCTGGTCAATCTGACGCTACAGAAGCAGCGCAACGTAAAAATGTCGTCGATAGTGCTATCCGTTGGGACAGATCCGGTGGTATTGTGACGATGACTTTTCATGAAGCGCTACCAGGTAGGCCACTGACTTGGGCCAATGTACAGGCGAAAGTAAGTCAGACAGAGTTCAACAAATACGTGACCCCAGGTACTACGCAGTATAACCTCCTCATTGCCGATCTGGATAAGGTCGCTGTATCGTTAAAGCAGCTTCGTGATGCAGGGGTTCCGGTTTTGTGGAGACCTTACCACGAGATGAATGGCGACTGGTTCTGGTGGGGAAACAAAAATAATTTCAATCAGCTATGGAATATCATGTACGACCGTTTTACCAACACACATCAATTGAACAATCTGCTGTGGGTATGGAGTCCGAATGCGCCCAATTCGTATACTGTCCCGTACACCCCGAAATACCCGGGGGATGACAGAGTGGACATCTTGGCAGTAGATATTTACAACAATGATTTTAAGCAAAGTCATTACGAAGGTCTGCTTGGGCTGGCACGGAATAAGCCGATTGCCATTGGGGAGCACGGTGAGATGCCTAGTTCTGAGGTGTTGCAGGCTCAACCTAAATGGGTATATTCCATGACTTGGGGCAAGATGCTGACTGAGAATAACACAACAAATCAAATTCAGGATTATATGAATGATTCGAGGAGTTTGACGCGGGATGATGTGAAGAATGGATTGGAAACGATTCAACCACCTGGGACAGATATACCGACCTTACCGGACGAGGGACAAAGTGAGCCTATCCCGGCTCCGCCAGTAGTGATCGTTCCCCCAGCTCCGACTCCTCCTTCTGTTCCTGATGTGGTATATGTGAACGGGTTGCGTGGCGAATATTTTAACAATATGAATTTGAATGGAAGTCCTGTTTTGATCCGTACAGATAGCAAGCTGGACTACAACTGGCGTGCCAATGCAGCTGACCCTAAGGTGAATGCCGATCAGTTCTCGGTTCGCTGGACGGGTAAAATCAAACCGCAATATAGCGAGACCTATACGTTCACCACGATATCCGATGATGGTATCCGTGTATGGGTAGACGGCAAGTTGGTGATTGACAGCTGGTTCAAACAAAGCTGGACAGAGCGTAAAGGCAGTATGACTTTGGAAGCAGGCAAAATGGTAGATTTAAAAGTAGAATACTATGATGAAAAAGGCGACGCGATGGCACGTCTAATGTGGGAAAGTCAGCATGAAGCGAAAGCGGTGATTCCCGGAAACGCTTTGTTTCTTCCTTGATTAATACTCTTTCCCGGTCCAAAAATTTGAGGAGAGAGGGTCGATCATATGATAAAAAAATGGTTATCCCATAGGTATACAGGAGTTTTATCTGGACTACTAGCGATCGTAGCTATAGCGATGATCGCTTGGTTTATATACACGCCTTCAAGAAGCGCAGAATTGCAGACGGATAAAGTAGCAGCTGCCAGTCCAGTATGGAAGCTGGGGCAGAGGGATGACTCTTCAGCGGAATTCAAAGGTGTGGTCGGCAGGGATAATATCGACATTTCTACAGCAGCTGCCTCTACCGAATCATCTGCTAAAGGAGCAATGTCAGCGTTGTCGGTAGCAGAAGAGAGTACAACAGTTCCGGTATTGCTCAGCAGTGGAGATATTCCTCCCGGTTTGAATGCGTCCACGAACCCTGAACTGACACTCCAGTATAAGCTGAATCAGATTCCTCCCAATGGTATGATATTCCGTGTTCGGATTTTAGATGCGGGCAAAGCAGTCCCACAAATGGCTGTATTTTCAAATCAACAGCTGTCCGGTATTATTCAGATTGCCGGAGTATCCGGTACTGGGAGTGCTTATAATTTCAAAAACAACTACGAGCTGTATATACCCAAAGAGCAATTGCAAAGCGGTGTTAACGTACTCAAGCTAAAGACAGCGCGCTGCCTATACTGCTCCTCTGCAGAAGATAAAAATGTGTGGTGGACTTGGGATGACTTGAGCTTGGAGACGTTAGCTTCACCTGCGACCGAACCGGTACACGGTAAATATATACTGACCGGAACAAATGTGAACAATAAAGAATTTTATTATGATCAGGGTGCAGTTAAGCATTTACCATACGTTCTCAAATGGCTGGGAATTGCTTATAGTGGCAATGTCATGAGGGTCACCTGTGCCAGCAATGTGGGCAAGGCATGTACAGACGTGGATGATTACTATCAAACGTTAAAGCAGTATAATATGCAATCGTCTGCTTTGTATTTATATACAGGTGATATCAAGCTGCAAAAAGATGGTTCTCTGCCAGAGACGGCCAAGCAAAAGTTGCGCGATTATGTAAAAAAATACGGTTCTTATCTTCAATATTATGAAGTAGATAACGAACCTGGATTATTTAATCGCTCCAAGGCGGTAAATCTGGCTGTAGCTAAGTGGTTGAATACGGAAGGGAAGCAATTGGCACCGCATCTCAAAACGGTAGCGCCGGGTTGGGCCTACTGGCCGACGTACTCTACCAAGGCGTGCAAAAATCAAACCGGAGGTACGCAAAAATGCGGTGATCCGGATGGATGGGAGCGAGACCCGGCACAGCGTAAACAGCTGGAGGAAGTCACCGACCTGACCAACGGACACGCCTACGGTGAATCGTATAATGAAGAGGGCGGGGGCAGCTTCATTCAAAATTTGAAAACCTTCGGCGGTTCGAGCGACGGACTGGCGAAGAAGATGCTGAACACGGAGTTCGGTACCAATGATACGCATCGAGATAATCCAGATTACGGGGCTAGTCAGCCACAAGCAGCCGCATTCGACCGGATTATGCGTTCACAAATTGGGTTTGCCGATATGTTTATCCAGCACGCTGCTTTTTATAAAGATTATACGCTGTTTAAAACAGGCTTCGATTTGCAAAGTCATAACCCGGCCAACACAGAAATTTATCCGTTCGGGCAGGGACAGGACACTCGTGTTAAGATCATGAGACGCTTGAGTCTAGCCTATGCCACGCATGGGAAACCTCTGACTTATACAGTGCTGAATCCAGAGGATACCAAGGATAAAATGGTGTATGTGCGTGCGGTGGATACGTCCAAGCTTAAACCGCTGGCAGGTAGCGGCGCTACTTCAAACAAATTGCTGGTAAATCTAGTGAATTTCGAATCCACCACGCAGACCGTTCGTGTACGGGTGACAATGCCGAATGCCGGTTTGTACACGGGTGAACGTTTTGGAGCGGGTTCCACTTACAGTCAGGCACAGCGTTCCATATCAGGGCTCAAGGCTTCTCCTGCCCTTGATTTTGAAGAAAAGCTGGGCCCTGGCGAAGCGGTACAATATATTTTGGAATTAAAAAGTACAGATCAGACCGCAGCTTCAGCTCCAACAGGGGTGAAGGCTGCCTCTGTTCAGGATGGGGCGGTAGAGATTAATTGGCTTCAGGCAGAAGGCGTATCTTCCTATGATGTGCTGCGTGCTGACGGAACCGACGGGGCCTATCAGGTGATTGCCTCGCAAGTAGCGGGAAGCACGTATACAGACCGCACGGTAAAAGCCGGAAGCCACTATGTCTACAAAGTCCGAGCGACCGGAGGTACTCAGGTTTCCCAGGCAGCCGAGGCCGCTTAATCAGATCGGAATGCATATAGGACCTTAGAGTTCGAATACCTAACATCATTTCGAAATAAAACAAAAAAGAACCTATCAGGAGAAAATAGGACCTGACAGGTTCTTTTTTGTTGGAAAATCGTTCTGATTTGCCAATACTTTACGTATAATGAAGAAAAAAATAAGAAAATCCTTTTTTATTCTCGTCATAAGACGACAACATTGCAGGTGTGTATTCATATATAATAGTTTTGTTCACGACTATACATACAAGGTTTGTGGGAAATTTCTTTCCGGTGACCAAGAATAATAAAGTGAGGTTAGTGCTGAATGAACAAGGAGACAGAATTAGGGGGGAACAACCCTCTTTTTCAAAACAACGTACAGAAAGCAGGCAAAGCTGCCATCCACTTGGACATCCGGGACATTTTGCTCCAATGTGGGTTCACGATGCCAGAATGGCTAGAAAGCGACGCGGATGGAACCACATACCGGAAGGACAAGCGCGTGTAAATTCCAACGGCTGGTCTTACTTGAGCGAGACGTGAAGCAGTCGGCCGCTTTCTTTATTCCATCATTCGTTCCATTCGGACAAATGCAATAAAACGTTTGGCTTCTTCCTCAGACAAGGTGCGTCCATCAATGGTCAGGTTGAAACGTTGCAGAATATCCTCATCGGACAGTTCAAGCTGGTCCACAAATTCCCTCACATCTGAATCCAATATTGCCGCCGGATGGCTCGTACGTCCCACCAAGTAGTCAATCGTTACCCCGAAAATATCAGCGAGCTTGGTCAGGATCTCGAAATCTGGCTTGCGCCTATTTTTTTCATAGTGAGAAAGAGCTGCCCGCGTAATTCCGAGGGATTGTGCTAGTTCCTCTTGTTTTAATCCCTTATGTTCTCGTAATTCAGCGATGCGGGTGCCATAATTCATCCGTTTTTCCTCCTGAAGGCAAGGTTAAGAAAGGTAAAAAAGCAAGTTTACGCTTGACAAGATACGTTTTGTATCATAAATTAGTTATGTAAGTTACATAACGTATCTTTATTTCATAGTTTTCACTTATGTCTTCGTTTATATACCCTAAGAGGCCACCGATTATTGAGCATTTTGTGCTTATTCGCTGGCTAGACCTTCTATGCGCTATTATACAACATTTTACTATAGATTAGAGGGTCATGCATCGTTCTTTTCCCCGTCATGCAGAGGATCAGTACAAGCGTTATTCATCGAAAACAAGTCAAGCAGGGAGGACTGGTCTTGTGCAGTTGAAAGAGTACATCCGTTTGATCCGCAAAAGAATGTGGTTGATTGGTAGCATTGTACTGCTGGTGTGTACTGTAGTAGGCATAAAAAATGTATATTTTACCCCGCAGGTTTATGAAGCTACCGCCAAGCTCATTATTAATCAGACGCCACGACCGGACCGTGCAGGTGTCGTCGATTACAGTGTGGTGCAAACCAACATAGCCTTAACGAACTCCTATAAGCAAATTATGATCTCCTCGGCGATTATGGACCAGGTGGTCGCCAGCTTCCCCGATCTTAAGGTTACTCCGTCAGCTTTGGCGCAAAAATTGAGAGTGAACACCGCAGGTGACTCACAGGTCATGGATGTAACAGTCCGCGACTTGTCGTATACAAAGGCTGTGAAAACCGTCAATGCGGTAGCCAAAGTATTCAAACGGCAAATCCCCTCTATCATGAAAATGGACAATGTCACCATCCTAAGCGAAGCCAGTCTGAATGATCCAGCAGTTCCCGTGAACAGTAATGCCACTATACAGATATTTATTGCTTTTGCCACCTCTTTATTGTTGGGAATAGGCTTGGCGTTTCTGCTGGAGGTACTGGATGATACATTTAAGAATGAAGAGGATATTGAAATAGAACTCGGTCTGCCTACCCTAGCCCTGATTACGAAAATGAAAAAAGAAGATAAACGCTCTGACAGCTCCACTACAACTCCTAAACAGGTAGGTGAAGGGCAATATGCCGCGATTAATCAATAATCAGCTCGTTACATCCCTACATGCTCAGTCTTCCGTTTCGGAGGAGTACCGCATGCTTCGCACTAACATCCAGTTTTCTTCTATAGACGAGCCGATTGAGGTTATGATGGTGGCGTCCGCTCAGGCGGGTGAAGGCAGAACGGTCACAATTAGCAATTTGGCTGTAACCTATGCGCAAGAGGGGAAAAAGGTGCTGATTATGGATATGGATCTGCGCCGTTCCTCCTTGCACCATATGTTTGGTTTGCGTAATCATACAGGGCTGACACGGGTGCTTGCCAATCAACAGGCATGGCAGGATGTGGTTCAAGAAACCGGGATTGACCATCTGCATGCAATTACAGCCGGACCGAACCCGCCCAATCCGTCCGAGATGCTCAGTTCTCGCAGAATGAATGCTCTGCTAGTTGAGCTGAAAGAACATTATGACGTGATCCTAATGGATACACCGCCGTTGCTGTCCTTTCCGGATGGCTTCATTATAAGCGCCATGTGTGACGGAGTCATTCTGGTGGTGCAGGCAGGGAAGGTCAAAAAGGATGTCGTCAAGAAAGCAAAAGCGAATTTGGAAAGAGTAAAGGCACGCATTCTGGGCGTAGTACTTAATAATGTGAAGCGTTCGAATACCCGTGCCGAGCGGGGGATGGAGGAACGCAATCTGACATGAATAAAAAGGAGGAAAATGAGAGTATATAAAATTCTTTTAACAATGTATAAATAATACTTATTAATAAGGAGCGAGGTGATGAGACGTGTCTTCTTCCCGCTCGAATGAGGTCGAAGTGCGGGGTGCGTCAGTGGATGTTTATTCGGTCGCTCATGGGCTTGAACGGCGGCAAGGATGGAACGTATACCCGTTTGTGAAGCGAAGCATGGACATTATATTGTCTTTCATTGGAATCATCGTGCTATGCCCGGTATTTCTGCTTGTCATTTTGCTGATTAAGCTGGAGGACCCCAAAGGAAGTGCAATATTTTATCAAGTACGTATTGGAAAAAATGAGCGGCCGTTTCGCATGATCAAATTCCGTTCCATGGTGTCTGATGCCGAAGCCAGATTATCTGCACTGCTGGTGGAAAATGAAATTGAGGGTGCGATGTTCAAAATGCGGGACGATCCCCGAATTACCCGTGTGGGTCGCTTTCTTCGCAGAACGAGCATCGACGAGTTGCCACAACTGTTCAATGTACTGCGTGGGCAGATGAGTCTGGTAGGACCCAGACCCCCATTGCCAAGAGAGGTCCATGATTACACAGTGAGGGATAAGCTGCGTCTGACGGTTACACCGGGCTGCACTGGTTTATGGCAGATCAGCGGCCGTAATCATCTAAGCTTTAACCAGATGGTAGAACTGGATTTGGAGTACATATCCAGACGCAGTTTCCGCACAGATATGATTATTATGCTGAAAACATTTCGTGTGCTGCTAGGCTCCAAGGATGCGTATTAAAGTCTTTCATTTTCACGAAGAAGGTAGGGGATAAGTATGGATCTTCATTCCAACATATATGTAGCAGGGCATCACGGACTGGTGGGTTCCGCTATTGTCCGAGCGCTTCAGGAAGCGGGTTACCGTCATATTATTACTCGCACAAGCCGTGAGCTGGATCTACGTAATAAAGAGGCAGTAGATCATTTTTTTGAAACAGAGCCTGTGGATTATGTATTTTTGGCAGCGGCCAAGGTTGGTGGGATTTTGGCGAATAACGAATATCCGGCTGATTTTATCCGTGACAATCTGCTTATACAAACAAATGTGATTGATGCGGCATACCGGGCAAATGTAAGTAAGCTATTATTCCTAGGTTCTACCTGTATCTATCCTAAATTTGCTCCGCAGCCGTTACGGGAAGAATATCTGCTCACGGGTGAACTGGAGCCTACTAATGAGGCCTATGCGATTGCTAAAATTGCCGGGATTAAAATGTGTCAGTCTTACAACCGTCAGTATGGAACCCGGTTTATTTCTGTGATGCCGACGAATTTATACGGTCCGGGCGACAATTTTGATCTCCAGACTTCTCATGTGTTGCCTGCGCTCATCCGCAAGTTTCATGAAGCCAAGCTGAATCAATCTCCGACTGTAGAAGTATGGGGTTCTGGTACGCCGCGGCGAGAATTTCTTCATTCTGATGATTTGGCTGAGGCCTGTCTATTCCTAATGAACAATTATGAGGGAAATGAAATTGTAAATATCGGCGTAGGTGAGGATATCTCCATTCGTGAGCTGGCTGAGCGAGTGAAGAATGTAGTCGGCTATGAGGGAGAAATTACCTTTAACACCTCCGCTCCTGATGGAACGCCGCGTAAGTTGGTAGATGTATCCCGAATTTCCGGGCTGGGCTGGTCGGCGCGTATTTCACTAGAAGAGGGATTAAAGTCTGTGTATCAGGCATTTCAAGGTCTGGATCTGGTTGAACAATAAAAAAACGGTGGGGGAATTGGAATGAAAAAAGCGCTGATCACAGGGATTACCGGACAAGACGGGTCCTATCTGGCTGAGTTGCTGCTGTCCAAGGATTATGAGGTATACGGGGTGCGCAGACGAACCAGCACACCGAACTTTGAAAATGTAGCGCATATCCAGAATGACATCCACTGGCTTTCCGGTGATATGACCGATCTGGCTTCATTGATTGAAGCCGTCCGGCAGTCCGACCCGGATGAGGTCTACAACTTGGCTGCTCAATCCTTCGTAGCGGCCTCATGGCCGCAGCCGTTGGCTACAGGGCAGATTACAGCATTATCTGTCACCAATATGCTGGAGGCGGTTCGAATTGCCAAACCGGAAGCGCGCTTTTACCAGGCGTCAAGCAGCGAGATGTTTGGTAAGGTGCTGGAGACACCGCAGACAGAAACGACCCCGTTCTACCCACGTAGTCCCTACGGTGTTGCCAAAGTGTACGGCCATTGGATTACAGTGAACTATCGTGAAAGCTTTGATATGTTTGCTTGCTCTGGCATTCTGTTCAATCACGAATCCCCACGTCGAGGATTGGAATTTGTAACGCGTAAAGTGTCGGATGCGGTAGCTCGTATCAAGCTGGGGTTGCAGCAAGAGCTGCGCATGGGAAATTTGGATTCACTGCGAGACTGGGGTTTTGCAGGGGATTATGTAAAGGCGATGTGGCTGATGCTTCAGCAGGATCAACCGGATGATTACGTCATTTCCACGGGAGAAATGCATTCTGTGCGTGAACTGCTGCAAATTGCCTTTTCCCATGTAGGTTTAAATTATGAGGATTACGTCGTGATCGATCCTCAATTTGTCCGTCCGGCAGAGGTAGATCTATTACTCGGCGATTGTGCCAAGGCGAAAGAAAAGCTGGGCTGGCGATTGGAAGTAGGCTTCGAGCAGCTCATTCGTATGATGGTGGATACAGACTTGGAGCGGGTAAAAAGGCAGGCTGCAGTTGAAGCTTCTGTTGTCGTGTAAGAGATGGAGAGGCCATCCGCCTGGGCGGGGGGTCTCTTCGCTGTACGCAAGGTCATTTTTTCAAGATGGAGTAAAACCTATGACATTAGTCGAAAAACGCGCCAAACCGCGCAGAAGTTTGCTGGTGAATACATCCTGGCTGTTCGGTGACAAAATGATTCGCATGGTATTCGGGCTGGCGGTTAGCATCATCATGGCGAGAGTGTTGGGACCAGAGGAACTGGGAAAATGGAATTATGCGGAATCCTTTTTCGGGATGTTCCTGATTTTCACGACCCTTGGCTTTGATTCTATATTAGTACGCGATCTTGTCAAACACCCTAAGGATGAGCACGAGCTATTGGGTACGGCGGTTCTGCTGAAGTTGTTAGGTACTTTGGTAGCCATTGTACTGTCCTATTCCTTTATTTCACTGCTCAGACCGGAAGACAGTTCAGTACGGTTAATTAATCTGATTCTGGCTACGGCCTCGGTATTTCAGTTGTTTGATATTATCGACTACTGGTTTCGTGCACAGATGTTGTCCAAATATACGGTCGTTGCCAAGAATACCGCCTTTGTCCTCGGTTCCACCGTCAAAATCATTCTATTGTTGTCCGGTATTCCAATCTGGGCAGTGGCGTTGTGTGCTCATGGAGAGTTTCTGCTGGGAAGCCTGCTGCTGCTGTATTTCTTCCATAAGGAAGGACGGCGTGTGAACAAGTGGACGTTCCGCTTCACAACTGCTCGGCGAATCATGAATCACAGCTGGCCGCTTATTTTGTCCTCCTCCGCTGTATATGTACAGGCACGGATTGATCAGGTCATTATCGGTGAATTGTTGGGAAACGAAGCAGTCGGGCAATACTCCGTTGCACTCCGACTCATCGAGGTGCTGGGCTTTATCCCGGTCGTGCTAACGACAGCCTATGCCCCGGTGGTGACGCGTTCCAAGCAGAAAGGAAGCGACGAATACAGACGGACGTTGTCTAACGTGTATCGGCTGATGTTTATATGCTTTCTTGTGACATCAGTCCCCTTATTTTTTCTATCCCAATGGGTAGTAGTTGTGCTGTATGGGAGAGAGTTTGCTGAAGCAGGCTCGCTGTTATCATTGTTTGCGATTCGTCTATTTTTCACCAACTTTAGTGTCGCCAAAAGCTTGTTTATCACCAATGAAAATTTGTTCAAATACACGTTGCTGACCTCGGTAATAGGTGCGGTTACGAATATCGCCTTCAATTACGCGCTGATCCCATGGCTTGGGGTTCGAGGGTCCTTAGTGGCGACGATATTGTCCTTTACGATATCTGTATTTCTAATGGATTTGTTGTTTAAGGAAGTCAAAGCCAATTTGGGTTGGATGATGAAGTCAATCCTGACCTTCTGGCATGTTCATATTACAGTACCGAAAGTTGGAGAGAACAATCATGATACCGATTAAACCATTTGTTCGGCATGAGGAACAGTGCCCGCATTGTGGAGACACCTTACGTGGGGGAGAGGTACTGTGGCAGGGAATCCACGTATGTGTCAGTACTAAGTGTGAGGTTTGCGGACGTGAATATCTTGAGGATATGAGGGTCGGTCATGCGACGTATTCACCTTATCGTGTAGAAATGCCTGACTATATCCTGACCGGTGATGCGAAGTCAAGAAAATGGCTCGGAGAGCCTTTGCGGCAATCCTTGATGAATCCTTCCTATGATTTAGCAGTCGGTATGACCGTGCATAAAAAGAAAGCTTCTTCGCGTGTGATCATTGTCAACACCATAGATTATTTGTATGGTCATGCGTTGCTTAAGGTGCTGAATGTTCAGCGCGAATACGAGCAATCACCGGAAATGGGGATCATCGTTATTGTGCAAAAGTCGCTGGAGTGGATGGTGCCGGCATATGTGTCTGAAATTTGGACGGTCGATGTGCCGTTCAGCAAGGCACGAAACTTTTATCCTCTGCTACATCATCGGATGATTGAGGAATTGATACGTTTTGATGAGGTGTATGTCAGCCCGGCATATTCACATCCCAGCCAGTTTGAAATTGAGCAATTTACAGGGGTCTCCCGTTATGACGAGGAAGTTGAGTCGGATCCACGCATCACCTTTGTATGGAGGGAAGACCGCTTGTGGAGTGGTAGCCATCATATTGCCAGAGCGGTGCAAAAATTCCCACAGCTCAAACGTGGCCTGAAACCGCTAATTTATCATCAACGCAGCAAAATCATTGGACTGTTCCGCAGACTGAGAGAAAGCTTCCCTGATCATCGTTTTACAGTTGCGGGACTTGGACGCACGGGAAGCTTCCCGGCATGGATTTCTGACGAGCGCGTCTCACGCTTCGATCGGGATAGTGAAATGCGGGTATGTGAGGTGTACGCAGCCAGCCGATTAGTCATTGGCATTCACGGCTCCAATATGCTGCTGCCTTCTGCACATGCAGGTATGACGATTGATTTGATGCCTAAGGACCGATGGGGCAATTATGCCCAGGACATTTTATTTCACGAAACGGATCATCGGCTTACAGCCTACAAATATCGCTTTGTACCGATGGAATCGAGCGTGACTTTGGTAGCGGATATGGCAGCCGCCCAGCTTAAAGGGGCAGACCATTTTAATATGCAGATGATGGAGGAAAGACAGCGGCAGGGGGAACATTCAAGTTGGAGGGGAAAGGCCGCTACGGGACGGGTTTGATCTTCCGATCGCTGTTGACGTGGGATTCCTTGGTTTGAATAAGCCCTATAGAGGGCGGAATCCCACGTCAAAGGCGAACGCTGACGCTTCTTCAGATTCAATTCCTTACCCTCCGCTACGTTTCACCGCCGCCAAAAAGAATTTCTCCCTGCCTATAAGGTGGGGGAGGTAAGAGCCGCCTGGCGATAGCTACGCCCTATCGCCGCGAACTTCACACCGAGCATGCAACCGATGTAATTAATTCTCTGTATAGCTCTCTCAAGGCGAAAGAGCTTGATGAATAGTACTCACGGCAAGCGACAGTCAAGCCTAGTTAAAGCATCTTGCTCAGCTTAGCGGTAGTATAGCCATGCTTGCTTGTGAGCGTGCCATAACGTGCCAAGCTTACAAGTTGTTTGACGAAACAACGCCCTGTATGTATTCGCACGCGTACATCGCGCAGCGATGGCACTTCATGCCCAGCATTCCCTTTTTTAAGATGGGGTGACTTTATGGAAACGGGGCTCAGCAGCGGAGTGGATGGAATCGTTCTGAAGAAGCGATAGCGTTCGCCTTTATCCCCGGATTTTAACCTTTAAAGGGGTATATAAATCAGATGAAATCCGGGGGTAACAGCGATCGGAAGAATGATCCATCCACGCAGCGGGCTCTAAACCCCGCATGCCATAACTCACCCAATATGAAATGGCAGGAGTACTGATGATGATTCCAAAAATATTGTATCTTCGCAACTTTGCCAGCAAGGTGAATGGAGCCTCATACAATTTGCAGGAAGTCGGCTTGGGTAAAGCGCTCGTCCGTAAAGGCTACGATTGCGATATTGTTTACTACAATGATCGTAAGGAGACCCATCTGGAACAGGTCTACCGCCACGCAGGCTGCACCTTGCGCATAATCTGGCTGCACGGGTTCAAGTTCTTAAGCAACAGCATCTACAGAGATGTTCTCAAAGATTCTTTTCTGGCAGCTTATGATCTGGTCATTACTACAGAATACAACCAGATCATGACCTACCTGCTTTCCCGCAAATGTCCCGAAAAGCTGGCGCTGTATCACGGTCCATACCGAGATAATACGCATGCGCTGATCCGCAAACTGTACGATGTTATGCTGCTGCCTAAGGTGACAAAGTCTCTACGCCGAACCTATGTCAAATCCGATCTTGCCAAGCGCTATCTGGAGAATAAAGGCTTTGACAACGTGATAACGATTGGGGTCGGACTGGATCGCAGCAATGTAGAGAGAGGATTCAACAGTGACGACAACAGTGGAGCGCGCGAGGAAAACCGTGAGGTTGCGAATGAGCTGCGTCGGATCGGAGATCGCCCGGTGCTGCTGTATGTCGGTGTGCTGGAGGAACGGAGAAATATACGGTTTATGCTGAGTACGTTCAAAAGAGTACTCCAAAAGCATCCTGGCTGCCTTTTGTTAATGGTTGGGAATGGACGGAAGATAGATACGGATCGTTATTGGGCTTATGCTCAGCAACTGGGGTTGACGGATAGAATTATACATTTTCCAAGAGTGGAGCAACGTCATCTGTGGCAGATTTACGGAGCAGCGGATGTGATGCTGTTTCCGACCCAATACGATATTTTTGGCATGGTACTGCTGGAAAGCATGTTGTTCCACGTCCCGATTATTTCTTCGGTGAACGGTGGCTCGGTTACCTTGATTGAGGACGGAGTAAGCGGAGTGATGCTGAGAAGCTTTTCGGAAGAGGAATGGGCTGGCCGTATAGGCACGTTGCTGGAGGATGCTGAGCTTAGACAAAGCCTAGCCGAGAAAGCATTTCTTACGATCGAGCGTATGTCGTGGGATCGGATTGCAGATGAAATCGTAAGCCAGCAACGGATCAAACCCATGAGCTCCAATCACGCTAGGCAATCAACACAGGAAAGTGGGGCGGCCACGTGAGTCAACAGGTTAGCAGACGAATGATCCCGCCTGTAAGCAAAGTACTGATCATCCATAACTTTTATCAGCAAAGTGGGGGAGAAGACAAGGTTGTCGAGCAGGAATCGGCTATGCTGCGTTCCAGAGGAATAGAGACGGAGCATTACTATGTGCATAACGACAGCATTCAAAGCAAAGGATTGGCCAACATGGCAAAGCTGGCGGTAGAGGCAACCTGGTCCTTCCCAGAATTCAAAAGGATCAAAGAGCTGCTTTTGCGAGTGAAACCGGATGTGGTACATGTGCACAATTTTTTCCCGGTCATATCCCCTTCGGTCTATCATGCCTGTGAACGGCTGGGGATTCCGGTTGTCCAGACCCTGCATAATTACAGGCTGATTTGTCCGGCGGCAACCTTTATGCGAGGGAATAAGGTTTGTGAAAAATGTCTGCACGGCACGCTGCTGCATTCCATCCGTCATGGATGCTATCGAGGTTCACAGCTTCAGACGATTCCGGTAGCGGCGATGATTAAGTTGAACGATTTGATCGGCACATGGCAGCACAAGGTAAGTCGCTATATTGCGCTGACGGAATTTGCACGGGACAAATTTGCCGAAAGCGGTATTCCACTGGATCGTATCGCGGTAAAGCCGAATTTTATCCATCATAAAAAAGTGAAAACCCAGTATGACCCGAATGATCGTTATTTGTTGTTCGTGGGGCGGATTTCAGCTGAAAAAGGGGTTCGCAATCTACTGCAAGCCTGGTCACAGTTGGAAGATCGGGATGGATTGAGCCTGGTCATCATTGGGGATGGTCCGGAAAAGGCTGAATTGGCCGCTGCTTATCCGCAGGAAGATGTTCGGTTTCTCGGTAAGCAGGATGGAGACACGGTACTGGATTGCATGAGCCGGGCCATGTATGTCATGGTGCCTTCCATTTGGTATGAAGGATTTCCCATGACCATTGTAGAGTCTTTTTCTGTTGGAACTCCGGTATTATGCAGCCGGCTCGGCGCACTGGAGGAAGTCGTGGAGGACGGGGTGACGGGTTTCCATTTTCAACATGATGATTTGGAAAATATAAAGACTGTGATTCGCTGTGCAGTAGCCTATGAAAACTATGCAGCTATGAGACAGAAGGTGTCGGAAAACTACGCTGCACGCTATACGGAAGAAGTGAATGTGAAGCAGCTGATGGCGATATATAGCGAGGCGATGGAGGAGCATGATTATGAAACAGCTGCCCCAATATAGAGTCGGAAGGATTGCGGATGCAGATATTGCAGCACTTACGTTTCAGGAAACGGTACACACGCTGGAACAATGGGCAGTCGAACGAAAGGACGGCTATGTATGTATTTGCAACACGCATTCCATTGTCACAGCGGGGAATCATCCCGAGTTCCACGAAGCGCTCACTCAAGCTGATTTGTGTACTCCAGATGGTATGCCGTTGGTATGGGCACTCAAGCTGTACGGATTTGAGCGTCAGGATCGGGTAGATGGTCCCAGCCTGATGCTCAAGTTGTGCGAACGTGCGCCGCAGACGAAGGTGAGTATATATTTTTACGGCAGTACGCCAGATACGCTGGATAGCTTAAAAGAAAGAGTAAGACAGGATTACCCTGGAATCCGCATCGCGGGCAGCTTTTCACCACCATTTCGTGAGCTTCATTCAGATGAGGAGGAGCGGATCATTGATGAAATTAATGCGTCCGGCGCGCATATCATATTCGTCAGCTTAGGCTGCCCGAAGCAGGAAATATGGATGCATCGAAACAAAGACCGCATCCGTGGCGTGATGATTGGAGTAGGGGCGGCCTTTGACTATATCACTGGAAAGGTTCGTAGACCGCCACTAGCGATACAAAAGCTGGGGCTGGAGTGGCTGTACCGTCTGATCTGTGAACCGAAGCGATTATGGAAGAGGTATGCCTATAACAATCCGATGTATGTATACCGTTTTCTAAAATCTTATCGGCAAAACAAACGGCTTACGCTTTATCAAAATCGGCTTGCAGGAAGAGATATAGAGAAGTGAAGTCGGTAATAGCAGGATGCAATGAGACAGCATGTAAAAGGGGGAGTTGCTTTGAAGCTATGTGTAATAGGTGCGGGGTATGTGGGGCTGGTGTCGGGGGTCTGTTTTGCCGCACTCGGGAATACCGTCGTCTGTGTAGATCAGAATGAGGACAAAATTCTTCAGCTGCGTGCAGGTGGGGTGCCGATTTATGAACCGGGATTAAAGGCTCTAATTAAAGATAATGTAGAACAAGGCCGACTAAGCTTTACAACAGATACGGCAGCTTCGGTAGAGGCGGCTGAAATTGTTATTTTGGCGGTCGGCACGCCTTCACTGCCGGGCGGGGAAGCGAACCTGTCCTATATTGAAGAAGCAGCCTGCGAGGTGGCAGACGCCATGAATGGCTACAAAGTCATTGTCACCAAAAGCACGGTGCCTGTCGGAACGAACGAACGCATTCAAAATTGGATTGCGAGCCGCACAAACTATTCTTTTGGTGTGGCTTCGGTTCCTGAATTTTTGCGCGAAGGTTCAGCAGTCATAGACACCCTACAGCCAGATCGAATCATCATCGGAGCTTCCGATCCGCATGTGTCCGCTGTGCTGACTACACTGCACGAGCCGTTGACGACAAATATCGTAACCACGGATATCCATTCGGCGGAGATGATCAAGTACGCGTCGAATGCTTTTTTGGCGACCAAAATTTCGTTTATTAATGAGATTGCAAATATTTGCGAAAAGGTGGGCGCAGACGTTACACGTGTGGCACACGGTATGGGGCTGGATCAGCGGATCGGCTCCTCCTTTTTGTCTGCAGGTATCGGCTATGGGGGTTCCTGTTTCCCAAAGGATACACAAGCTCTAATCCAAATTGCAGGCAACGTGGACTATGAATTCAAGCTGCTGAAATCTGTGGTGGAAGTGAATCAGGGTCAACGCTTTAACGTGATTCGTAAGCTGAAAGAGGCGCTGGGTGATCTGGAAGGAGCTACGATTGGTATATGGGGACTGGCCTTTAAACCGAATACAGATGACGTAAGAGATGCCCCGGCGCTGGATATTATGCAGTCGCTGCTGGAGGCAGGGGCGCAAATCCGTGCATATGACCCGATCGCTACCGCTAACTTCCGCAGACTGCTGGACAGCTCGGAAGTAACGTGGGCAGATAGCGCACGGGAAGCAGCAGAGGGATGCGACGCACTGTGTCTATTGACGGAATGGGAGGAGTTTGGTGAAATCGGGCTGGGTGAGCTGAATGAGCTTATGAAGTATCCTATTATGATCGATGGACGCAATGTGTATAGCGAGGAGCAAATCAGACAATCCGTCTTTGCATACTATTCTGTCGGTAGGCCACAGATGAACAATCTGGATGTAGATCGTCATCAGTCTGTAGTAAATCCGTAAAGGGGAGGCTGCATATGAAACGGTGGCTGAAGATGACATTGGGGGCTGCAGCGTTATTGGTCATAGGGGCTACTGCCTACACCGCTTATGTGTATCATTCTTTTAAAACAGCGGCGAATGCGATGTATCATCCGCGCAGCATCGTGCAGCCTGGGGCGGTTTCTACCCTTGCAACGGGCGGAGCAGGGCGATCCGTAGATACAGACTCTGGATCAATTACACCCAATCCGGCAGCCATCTCCCAGTTCAAGCCGTTCACCGTGCTGGTGCTGGGCGTAGATCGGCGGTCTCACGATCCAGGACGATCGGATACGATGATCGTCTTGTCTGTTAACCCTGCCGAAGGCTCTATGTTGATGTTCAACATTCCGCGTGATACGCGAACAGAGTTGATCGGTAGGGGGCGTGAGGACAAAATCAATCACGCTTTTGCTTTTGGGGGCGTGGATATGTCGATCCGTACGGTAGAACATTTTTTGAACTATCCGATAGATTACTATGTACAGATGAACATGGAAGGGTTTGCGAAAATGGTGGACCTTGTGGGGGGAGTCGAGGTTCATAATCCACTTGATTTTCAATATGAGGGTCATCATTTTGCACAGGGTAATTTGAACTTGAGCGGGGCTGAGGCGTTGGCCTACGCCCGTATGCGTTTCGATGATCCACGTGGGGATCTCGGAAGAAATGCTCGCCAGCGGGAGCTACTCAAGCAAATTCTTGCCCAGTCCATCAGCAAGGAAGGGCTGTTGAGGGTAAAACCGATACTGGAGGCAGCGGGGGAGCAGATTCGCACAGACATTACCTTTGACGATATGACCACCTTCCTGACCCGGATCGGTCCGTCCCTCAAGCAGACGGATACCGTTGAACTGAAGGGACATGGGCGTAAAATCAACGGGGTGTATTATTACATGGTGGATGAACAGGAACGCCAGCGTATCCATGGAGTGCTGGAGAAGCATATGCTTACCACTACCATATCGCCTTAGGTAAGCCTTATGTAGGCGGGTGCCCTGTTGGGAGGTCACCCGTTATTTTCTTCTAAAGTCTTCTAAAAAAGGCTTGTCCCACATACATCTGTAGAGAATTCGGTATAGTCCAACAGAAGGAGGGGCAATGTGTGCTGTTTAGAAGGAGAGCGGCTTCGGCGTTCGTTCGTAAGCTATTATATTTTGCCATCATAGGTGGATTGTTATGGCTGCTGTGGCTGGGTCTGCGTGGGGTGATGTCTACAGGCGAGGGCGATCAAGCGGTAGAAGCACTGAACGAGTTCTACACGATGGAGCAATCGGGAAATTTCGGAGGTTCATGGGAGCTTTTTCATTCGCAAATAAAAAAGAAATTCGAGAAATCTACGTATGTACAGCAGCGTGCGCACGTTTTTATGCAGGATATGGGGACGGATACGTTCACGTTTGAACTGGGGGAGCCGCAGACTGAATATGACATTCGTACGGATCAGAATGGAGAAGAGTTAGGGAAAGTTTACCGTATTACGGTCACTCAGCATTACAAGACCCGATTCGGTAATTTTGATATCGTACAGCCTTGTTATGTGACGCAGGAAGATGAGAAATGGCGGGTGCTTTGGATATACAAGGACAAGGAATAGAGGTTGCGAGGTGTTTCTAAAAGGTTAAATATGGTACAATACTTCCAAAACCGGAAATGTACAGTAAATGGATAACAGCTTCACTCCGGATGGAAGGAGTTTCATAGCATGCAGCAAGCGACAGGACAGGTTCCCGTCATACGTATGGAGGGTGTGAGTAAAATCATTTCCTCAAAAGCGATCGTGGATGATCTGACGCTGGAGGTTCCGGCGGGGCAGGTATTTGGTTTCCTTGGACCCAATGGTGCGGGAAAAACGACAACCATCCGTATGATGGTTGGCCTGATTTCGATCAGCAAGGGCGATATTCATATTTGTGGAGACAGCATTAATACTGATTTTGAAAAGGCCGTTTCCCATGTCGGAGCGATTGTTGAGAACCCGGAGATGTACAAGTTTTTGACAGGCTATCAAAATTTGCAGCATTTTGCGCGAATGTCTCCTGGGGTGACCCAAGAACGCGTGGATGAAGCGATTCGTTTGGTGGGACTCGGAAACCGGATTCACGATAAAGTAAAAACCTATTCGCTCGGGATGCGACAGCGACTTGGAGTAGCTCAGGCGATTTTGCATCGACCGAAGCTGCTTGTGCTGGACGAGCCGACCAATGGTTTGGACCCGCAGGGTATTCGTGAACTGCGGGATTATTTGCGTCAATTGACCCGTACGGAGGGAATTACCGTATTCGTATCAAGTCATTTGTTGTCCGAGATGGAGCTGATGTGCGACCGTGTAGCCATTATTCAGAGCGGACGGCTGGTTGATATCAAGCAACTGAAGAACACAGGGGAGGAAGTGCAGACGGCGGAAATTGCTTTTGAGGTAAATGATGCCGAACAAGCCTATGCGCTTGCTGGAGCAGGACGCGTTGAAGGTAATCAACTGCTGCTTCACCTGGAGCGGGAACAGATTGCAGAGATGAACAGCCTGCTGGCTGCAAACGGAATTAAAGTATATGCGATTCGCCCGGTTGCCCGTACGCTGGAAGATCAATTTTTGGAAGTGACGGGAGGCGGGTTTATTGGGTGATTTCTTCAAACTGGTACATAACGAAAATCTGAAAATTTACCTGCGTGTGCGCACATGGATTATGCTGGGATTGCTGGCGGTCATCACTGCTGCGATTCCGATGCTGATCTCCCTGGTTTCCGATCAGGTCAGTGTGTGGGATGGGATTGCGTTGACGACGTTGTTTACATTTTTCCTCAATACGACGTTTACGGTCATTGTAGCTGCTGATTCGGTGGCTGGTGAATTTACTTGGGGAACGATTAAGCTGCTGCTCATCCGACCTTGGACTCGCAGCAAAATATTGTTGTCCAAGTATATATCCGTGATTTTGTTCAGTTTGCTCGGAACGATCATTTTGATCTTGATGGTTACGCTGTCCTCATGGCTGATGTTATCCAAGGATGCACCAGCGGGTTCTGTTCCGCTGTTCAGTGATCCGATATCTTACGTAACGTTGAACTTCTTGTATAGCTATATTGCCTTGTTCGTGACGATGGCCTTTGCTTTTATGCTGTCCGCTGTTTTCCGTTCCAGTGCCTTGGCGATTGGGCTGTCGCTGTTCATGATGTTCACCAAAACAATCTATAACTCTATTGGCTTGTTCAGCACAGATCGTTTTGAATGGACCAAATATGTACTATTTACGCATATGGATCTGAAAAAATATCTAGATATGCCGCCGGGTACGGTAAGTTCCAGTCTAACCTTTTCGCTCACCGTGCTGGCCGCTTATTATGTAATTTTTATCGCCATTGCCTGGGTGGTTTTCGTAAAACGGGATGTTTCAACCTAAATCGCAGTGTCTTAGAGTTACACAAAGGACGTTCAAATGCTCAGCATTTGGACGTCCTTTTGTTATTTCAGGATTTTGCAAAATCCTCATTTAACACTGTTTTATCCAGTATCTATGTCATTTTTGTTACATATTCTGCGTGCAGGGGTATATTGTAATCTATTTTCAGCAAGAATCAATCAATAGGGTCATTTTGCGTTTAAAGAGGTAGAGAGAAACAGAACAGAGGGGGCCGCATGGTATGCTGCAAAATAATCGTTTTTTTCGTGTAACTACAGGTATCGTCATGCTATTACTCATCATTTACTTGGGCACCAAAGTAAGCTTTATATTTAGTCCTCTCGTATCTTTGGTCAGCTTGCTGGTGGTACCGTTAATGCTATCTTTTTTCCTCTATTATTTATTGAGGCCGATTGTAGATGTAATGGAACGGAGAAAAATCAAACGATCGATCTCCATCTTGCTGATTTATTTGGTCATTGGAGTGTTATTGTTTGTTTTCTCATGGGGTGTGTGGCCTACACTGCGTGATCAAGTAACCAATTTATTTGAAAATGCGCCGAAGCTCATTAAAAGTCTGGTTGATCAATTGAGCCAATGGCGGCATAATCAATCCTTGAGACAAGTGCTGCCTCCGGGTGAAGACCCGCTGTCACAACTGTCAGATACGTTGAACGAAGCTTTTTCGACACTGTCTGATTACTCGGTAAAGCTGGTATCGTTCGTATCCTACTTTTTTATCGTATTGGCTACCTTTCCCATATTGCTCTATTACATGCTGAAGGAAGGGAGCAAGTTTGGCCCTAAAATGCTAAACTTCTTTCCTAAAAAATATCACAAGGACGCATTGGAGGTTATGGAAGATATCGATAGTGCACTCAGCAGCTTTATCGTAAGTCGGGTGCTGATCAATGTCGCGTTGGGTGTGATGATGTTCCTTGGATTTTTAATTATTGGTTTGCCTTATGCCTTGCTGCTCGCCGTTATTTCGATTTTTCTTAATTTTATTCCCTATGTGGGGGCAGTGGCTGCTTCTATACCCGTGGTTATTATTGGATTTCTCGAATCACCTTCGATGGCGCTCTGGTCGCTGGTCGTGGTGATTGCTGCACAGCAAATTCAGGATAATTGGCTGTCACCTATAGTTTTTGGCAAGCAACTGGATATTCATCCGTTGACTGTCGTTATTTTACTGTTAGTTGGTGGTGACCTGCTCGGGATTCTGGGCATCATTTTGGTGATTCCATTGTATATGTGCGGAAAAATCGTCATACGCAAGGTATACCAATTATTTTTGGAACGCAGAGTGGAGGATATTATGGAATGAATGGAGAATGCACTGGATTTAAAGGAGTATATCCTGATTTTACCCTGCTTCGGATTGCAGAGTGGCTTGGCTGTCCTCCCTGTCTTTGCTGAAACTAGATTGGGTTTCGTCGTTTGGCTCATCCGTAGAAGCTGACAACTCTACATCCTTTGTTCGGTTCATTTGACTTGTGCCGTCCAGTACACCGCCTTCAGAGATGACCAATGCAGCGGTCGCGGTATTTCCGTACAGCTCACCTGTCGGCGTAATGGTTAGTCGTCCTTCTGTAGTAATGCTGCCGAACACCTTACCGGCAAGGATGACGTCTTGTGCGAAGATGTCCGAACGTACAACAGCAGATTCTCCAATGACGACAGTACGAGTGCTGCGGATATCGCCCTGAAAATGACCGTCAATCCGAATATTGGCCTCTGCCTCAACTGTACCTTCAAAGCTGGTGCCATTAGCGAGCAGTGTATCTATAGCTGGGGTGGAGAGCTTTTTTTTGGATTCCTTGAACATGATGGTTTTCCCCCAATCCTTTATTGTAAAGATTTTGAAAAATCCTCATTGTACATACAGTAATGGATCGACAGGTTGGTTATGCTTGACGATCTGAAAATGAAGATGAGGTCCCGTGCTTCTCCCGGTACTTCCTAACAGACCGATGGTCTGTCCTTTGTGGACACGATCTCCCGGAGCCACCTGCATGCCGCTCAGGTGCATATACCAGCTCTGGAGTCCGTCAGGATGCTGGATGATGATGCACTTGCCGCGGGCGCCGCTAGAAGCAGCTTCCAAGACGGTGCCTGCTCCTGCTGCATAGACAGGATCACCGGTTTGTCCGGCAATGTCCACGCCTGAATGAAAGGCAGATCTGCCGGTAAAAGGGTCGCTGCGATAGCCAAAGCTGGAGGTCATTCGCCGTGAACCTACAGGCCAAACGGAGGGCTTCCCTTGCTCGGCAAGAGCCAGCCTACGAGTCTGGAGTAACTGTGCGGCTTGTTTGCGCTCCAGATTTTGCTGGACGGCATTTGCTTGCTGAATAGAGCGGGGAACCGTACGCTCCACCGTGTCCAACAGAGATTCGATCTCCTGAAAATCATCCATTGCCTGGCGAGTTAGGAAGGCAGTATTTTCATGTACTGCGATCAGCTCACCCCCAATATGGTCGGAAGCATCCCAGGAGAGCGGAGTCATGGTCTTTTTATGGTTACTTGTGGCAGATGAGTTTCCGTGTTTACGAATGAATTGCTGCATTTGTTGTTCCAGCTCCGTTACGCGCTGAAGGCGTTCACGAATATGGGTGGCTTGATTTGTCAGCTCCATGACTTCCTGCCGTAGTCGCCCAATGGCTGCGTCCTTGTCCGCTACCGTGACCTCCATCTGCAAACTCTGGACAGCAAGATTCGTTTCCATTTGGGAAATAATATGGGAAGAACGGATTTGCAGCCCGATCACGAGCGTAGAGATAGACGCGATCACAAGAGTCGGGACGAGAATGACAGCGGCTGTAGAGCATTGTAGCTGCTTGGGCGGTTGCTGTGCATCCCGAATAACAAGCAGGGTCATCCGGCGATTTAGGCTTCCTTTTTTCATAATCGCTCCTTTCCGGACATCGCTCCTATAGTGCTTGGTTACTATCTATTCAGCTTAAGAGGCAAACATGTCAAAAAAATTGGAGCTTAGTATAAAACGTAGATGAGGATTTTGCAAAATCCTGAGATATATAAGGAGGCTTAGACATGCTGTGGTTGCTGTTGGTTTTAATTGTTTTTATTTTTCAGACCGGGACGATCCTGCTCTTTGAATTTCGCAAGCCGTCCAAAGCGGTAGCCTGGCTTTTTATTTTGTTTTGCTTCCCGCTCATTGGCTTTGTCGTGTACTACTTTGTTGCACAGGATTATCAGAAGCGTAAAGTGGTTCGAAAAGGGGGATCGCAGCTGTTTCGTGAATTCCGCGAGCGTCTATGGGCGCAATCCAAGGTCATTGAACATGTGGAGCAAATGCATAATCCTCATTTCAAACATCAGGAGCGCCTGTTTAACCAGTTAATTCGTATGTCGGAAAACCCGTTGACTGGATGTAACCGCACACGTGTGCTGACGAACGGTGAAGAAGCCTTCGAGGCCATGCTGGCAGCGATGGAACATGCGCAACATCATATCCATGTGGAGTTTTACATATTTCGGGCCGACGAAATCGGAAGAAAGTTTCAAGAGGTCATGATCCGCAAGGCACGTGAGGGAGTAAAAGTACGATTCGTTGTAGACGGTGTGGGGAGCTACAATTTACCCTATTCCTTTATTCGCACCTGTAGTGAGGCGGGAGTGGAATTTCATTATTTTCTACCTCCGTTTTTCGCCACACTGGACCGCCGGATTAACTATCGCAATCACAGGAAAATCGTGGTGGTAGATGGCATGGTTGGATTTGTAGGAGGGATTAATGTAGGCGACGATTATCTCGGAAAATACCCCAAAGTAGGATTTTGGAGGGATACGCATTTGCAGATTGAAGGAGATAGCGTCTATTTTCTACAAAATGCGTTTCTTAGTGACTGGAAGCTGGCCTCAGGGGAGAGACTGATGGATGTGAATTTATTTCCTCCACATACCTGTACCGGGGATGAGGAAGTACAGATTTTGAGCAGCGGTCCCGATCAGGTATGGGATACGATTCAGGAAATGTGCTTTGGGGCGCTCACAGTTGCCAAAAAGCGGATTTGGATTACGACGCCGTATTTTATTCCCGATCCGGGCATTTATGAGGCGCTCAAGCTGGCGGCAGTCAGTGGCGTAGATGTGAAAATTATTATTCCCTATCAGTCCGATTCGAAGTTAGTTCATTTGGCGTCTCTGTCCTATGTACAGGAACTGCTGGAGGCAGGGGTGGAGTTCTACCAATATCGAAAAGGATTTATTCATGCCAAAGTGGTGATTGTCGATGATTTACTCGGCTCGGTCGGGACTGCCAATATGGACATGCGCAGCTTTTTCTATAATTTTGAGTTGACCGCTGTCGTTTTTGCTAATTCAGCGTTGGAACGGCTTTCGGCAGATTTTGTAGAGGACATTTCCAACTCCTCACGCATAGATTTAAACGTGTTCCGCAGACGGCCTAGATCTCAGAAAACAGCTGAAATTCTAACTCGCATGCTCTCTCCACTCCTATAAAGGCGATTTTCGCCGTTTTTATCGCTATAATCCCGCTTTATTGTGATTTATGTGCTCTTTGCTAACTTTTTTGCGCAAAATCACAGTTTTATGATATACTAATCATATAACTAAGCGCCGTAAAGGAGAGGGGACTGCGGAGAGCAGCCCCTTTTTCGGTCTAATATACCATACTGTAACGGGGGGATTTATATATGAGTGTAGTGAGCAAGGAAGTCCAAAATTTATCTGAGATTACAGATGTGACCGGAGAGTTGACCAAGATCAGCAAAATTCCAGCTAATCCGAAGAACAAAGTAAAACGCCTGTTTCAGCGTGCAGCCATGATTGTAGTTGGTGCAGCTCTGATGGCAGTGGGATTGGAAATATTTCTGGTTCCTAACGGCGTTATTGACGGAGGCGTTACAGGTATTTCCATTATGGCCTCCAAGATTACTGGCTATCCGCTCGGTATTTTCCTGACCCTGTTGAACCTTCCATTTTTACTTATCGGTTACAAACAAATCGGTAAAACCTTCGCTTTATCCACATTATTCGGCATCGTCGTTATGTCCATCGGAACCGCATTACTTCACAATGTAAGTGCATTGACTCCTGGCGAACCGCTGCTCGGCGCTATTTTTGGGGGCGTCATTCTCGGTGTTGGGGTGGGTCTTGTGATTCGGTCCGGCGGTTCGCTGGATGGAACAGAGATCGTAGCTATTCTCGTCAGTGAAAAAACTCCTTTTTCGGTCGGTGAGATCGTACTGTTCGTTAACATATTCATTCTGGGAAGTGCAGGTTTTGTGTTCGGTTGGCCGAATGCCCTGTATTCCATGATTGCTTATTATATTGCTATGAAAATGATTGATATTACGATTGAGGGTCTGGATCAGTCCAAATCGGTCTGGATTATTAGTGATAAATACCGTGATATCGGAGATGCCCTGACGGACCGTCTTGGACGGGGTGTAACTTATCTGGAAGGTGAAGGCGGCTTTACAGGCGAGAGCAAGAAAGTGATTTTCGTCGTCATTACCCGACTGGAGGAAGCGAAGCTCAAGAGCATCGTTGAGGATTGGGACCCGCACGCCTTCATTGCGATTGGTAATATTCACGATGTGAAGGGCGGACGTTTTAAGAAAAAAGGAATACACTAGCGCAAGGGGACAATTTCTCAGCCTATGGCTGCGGGGTTCGTCCCCTTTTTTGTGCTTCAAAGCATGGATTAGGTTGGGTGTGTTTTGGAACGCATATGCTTGAGGAGGTCCTCTACAGGCTGGGGAGGAACCTTGTCGATCAAGTCGCCTATCTGGTTTAACCGTTCTTCAATATTCAGCAAATGGTAATCCAGTGGTGACACATCCTGCCGTACCTCTTCCCAGGTTAGTGGAGTGGAGACCGTAGCGCCGGGACGTGCCCGTGGAGTATAAGGAGCGGCTAAGGTTTTTCCCTGATAATGCTGCAAATAATCAAAATAAATGGCTGTTCCGCGATCCTTCTTTAATCGTTCCAGTGTGAATAGATGCGGGTGCTTTTCCGTTACAAATTGTCCAACCAACAGTCCGATGCTGCGAAGCTCGTCAAAGGTTATGCCTGGACGGATCGGGACGATAATTTGTACACCCGTGGCCCCGGAGGTTTTGGGGACAGAGTCCAACCCAAGCGAAGCTAATACTTCGCCTACAATGGAGGCAGCCTCCATAATGCGTGGCTCGACCTCTCTGGATGGATCAAGATCAATCATCCATTCACAGGGCAGTTGGCTTCCTGCTAGGTGCAGAGAGGGATGAAATTCCAACGCAGCTTGATTACCGAGCCAGAGTAGTTGGGGCAGCTTGCCAAGCACGATATACTCAATGCCATCATGCAGAGCGGTTTCAATGTAGTCTGGCCGAGGATGTGGGGCATTTTTCTGATAAAAAAAGTCCCCATGAATCCCATGTGGCCAACGGATGACAGTCAGTAGACGCTGATGGCAATATTTGAGCAGGAAGGGGGCCAATACCGCAAGCTTGCGAAGATATAGCGCCTTAGTTACACCTGCTTCGGGCCACAGCGGTTTATCCGGGTTTGTGATCGCAATTTCGTGACCTTCAATCGTAATCGTACCTTTAACAGCTCGTCCCATAGTGCTATGCTCCTTTGGCTAACATGCAGCAAGATCATTATTTACAGACAGCTGGCTGCACTTCTAAATCTACATAAGGTTTAACATGAACGTGCAGCACAGAATTTATCCATTAAAAGGATTGACAAGATACACTATGTATCATAAATTATAATAAAAATACGATGTGTATCTATTAAAACGTCTTGAGCAGAGGTAGAGGAGGAATGTGCTTGATTGAAAAGCAAGGCGGAAAGCTAGTATTTTTGTTGAGTGTCCCTCGAAGTGGAAGCTCGCTGCTAACCGCCATTTTGCAAAACCATTCCCGTCTGTTTGCCACGCAGGAAATGTGGTTTCTGCTCAGTTTATATGATCTTCCTCAGTCACATGCCCGGCCATATGGAGGAACAGGAATACTCCGGCAATTTTTTAAAGGCATGGTCCCTCCACAGGTATTGGAGCAGGCCTCTCGTTCGTATGCACTTGAAATATATAATGGCCTGCTTGAAGGGACGACCGCTGATATGCTTATCGACAAATCACCGCGTTACTATACAGTGCTTGAATTTTTAGACCGTTTGTTCCCGGCTGCCCGCCGAGTATGGCTTATCCGCAATCCTTTAGCCATCGTCGCCTCGTTTAAAAAGGTTAATCAGCTCCGGGGCGGACACTTTCACCTGCTGAAGGAACTGGGGAGTCCGCATTTTAATATGAAAATGACAGATATTACGGTTGGTTTGTTCCGTTACGCTCATTATTTTGCCACACCTCATCCACTTGCATACCCGCTGATGTATGAACAGCTCGTAGCCAATCCAAGGATGGAGATCGAGAAGCTGTGTCATTTTCTGGGGATCCATTATGAGTCGGGAATGGAAAGGTACGGGAACTTTGCGAATACGCCTCAATCTAGTCTTTTTTATAGCATGGGAGCGGGTGATCCGTTTGTCATGGAGCATGAACAGGCGCATCAGAATTCGGTACATAGCTGGCAACATCTGTTGAGTACATTGGAAATTGAACTGTATTGCAGAAGTATTGGAGCTCGCTTGTTTAGGCAGCTTGGTTACGGGGAGGCGCTGGAACAGGCTGAGCAGATGACTGGAGTCCGTTTTGAAGATGATCCGGATGTAGAGCTGTTGAGTCGACGTACACACCAATTCCTCCAACAAAGTGGCTTTGAATGGAAGGCAGCTTATCGGATGCTGGAAGAACATGATGCAGATAACAGAGTATTCATGACAAATGCAACCCGTCATGCAGCACCTCACAACCTGGCAAAGATGGATATATCACAGGTCGTGAGTGATAGACGAATTCAATCGCTGGAAAACAGACTGGCACATAGCTTTGAAGAGCGGAACCGGCTTATCGAGCAGCTCCAAAGCTATCAGCGCCCTAGCCAAGGTATCGGATCCCGCCTATTTGCCCGTAAGCTCGGGCGCTGGGCGTCTGTAGTGTTATCAAGTATCGGAAAAGAAAAAGGGGGGAGAACGTGAGTGCAATTGCCGGAATCTATAGATTTGGGCATGAGTCTGTATATGCTGAAGAAGGCGAGAGAATGATGCAAACTCTGCAAAAATATCCCGCTGACCGCGTGTGCACTTGGTGTGAAGGTTCCATTTTTTTGGGATGTCATGCCCAGCATGTGACCCCCGAATCTGTCCATGAGCGTCTTCCCTTCTATGATGAGCTGAGAGATTTGGCCATTACGGCCGATGCGATCATTGACAATCGTTCTGAGCTGTTTGAACGGCTAGCAGTTGAGCAGGGGCGGCGACAAGGTATCACGGACAGCGAGCTGATTTTGCTGGCATATGACAAATGGGGTGTAGATGCAGCAAGCTTTCTGATAGGTGATTTTGCCTTTGTCATTTGGGATGCTACGAAACATCGGTTATATGGTGCTAGAGATATGACAGGCAATCGTACGCTGTACACCTACCAATATGACGGAGGATTTGCGTTTAGCACGGTAGTCGCTCCGCTATGGGTTCTGTCCTCTCTGCGAAAAGAACTGCATGAACCATGGCTGGCCGAATTCTTATCGATCCGTGCAATGCAGGAATCCGTCGATATCGGAACGACCGCCTACAAGCATATCAATCAGTTGCCTCCTGCACATTGGTTCACCATGGAAGAGGGAAAGCAATTGCTCCGTAAATATGCATGTCTGGATGAGGTAGAGCCGCTGCGGTTCAAAACAGGGGGCGAATACATAGAAGCTTTCCGCGAGGTGTTCTCACAGGCGGTAACTGCCCGATTACGGACGCATCGCGCCGTAGGGGCTGCCCTGAGTGGGGGATTGGATTCTGGAGCGGTTGCCAGCTTTGCCGCACCAGCGCTGCACTTACAACACAAGCCGCTACATGCCTACAGCTATGTACCTGTTCAAGATTTTACAGATTGGACACCGCCTACATTACTGGCGAACGAACGCAGCTATATACAGTCCACAGCTCGCTATGTGGGCAACATTCATGAAAATTATATGGATTTTGAGGGGAAAAGTCCGTTTTCTGAAATTGATATTTGGCTGGAGCTGATGGAGGCTCCCTACAAATATTTTGAGAACTCCTTTTGGATCAGAGGTTTTTATGAGAAAGCACAGGAACATAATGTCGGTGTTCTGTTGACTGGGGCACGTGGTAATTTTACCGTATCGTGGGGACCTGCAATGGATTATTACGCCCGTCAGTTTCGTCGTTTACATTGGCTGCAATCCTTGCAGGGGGTGTGGCGATACAGCAAGCTTACGGGCAATCGTATGTCTCATCTACTACCTGTGATGTTGAAAAAAGCCACTTCACTTGAAGCTCGTACATGGTTGCGACGCGGCAATCGAAGTCCGATTCCTTCACTGATTCACCCGGAGTTTGCCAAACGGATGAATGTAGAAGATATTCCTGTATTGAGTGGAACAGGTTGGAGGAAAAATGCCGATCAGACAAGAAAAGAGAAGTTTTCGAATTTGGCGATTGCCAACAAAAATGGTGTTATGGCGACCAAACTTTCACTTCGTTATGGCCTGTGGGAACGTGATCCGACCGGGGACAGCCGTGTAATTCGCTTTTGCTTATCGGTGCCTTTTGAACAATATGTACAAAACGGTCGGGACAGGGCCCTCATTCGTAAAGCTATGCGTGATCATCTCCCTGATGATGTTCGGTTGAACCAGCGGGTACGCGGCGTACAGCCTGCTGATTGGCTACATCGTATGCTCCCTTGCTGGGACACGTTTATGGGAGAACTGCAAGTGATGTGTCATGATTTGCGAGCTGCCGAATATCTCAATATGGACTACATTAAGACGGCTATGGCGAACTACCGACATCCCCGTCCGGAGCAGGCCTCTGATCCGAATATACGACTGTTCATGCACAGCTTGATCGTGTACCGTTTTCTCTGTGGATTGAACTGATTCTTTTTTATCTGGTCAGACGGGTGCCATTCGTGGGAGGGGAGGTGATGAGATGAGTAAAAAAGAATGGCAGGAACCTACGATTGAGGTACTGGATATTAACCAGACTATGGCGGGTAAAGGCTGGAAGCAGATTGACTGGGTGTCAGACCACGATGCCGATTTGTATAATCCTAGCTAATCGATCATTATACATGGGCCGATGCTGGACTGAGAGCCGAATAGCTTTATGATCACGAGCCGTCTTTATTTCTTTGGGGGTAGGTTGGACCCAAAGAAATAAAGACGGGATTTTAAGAACAGGGGAGTGGTTCTAGCGTGCATGACAGGAGTACCCATATCCGTCGGGTGAAATACACAGCCTTTGGACTCAGGATTGCCAGTGAGCTGACCTTACCAGAGTTAATCCCGGCAAAGCAGGGAGTGGGAGAGGATGTGGTCATTCGACAGGCTGATTTGTCAGCATGGAGGGACCAACTGGAGCAGACCAATTTTGTAATGCAGGGTGAACGCTTTATGTTCCTAATACCGGGCACGGCCATTTATGCCATCAGGGGAGGCCAGGAAATCGAGGTAAGTATGTTACCTGGGGCTGATCCTGACACCGTGCGGCTGTTTGTACTGGGCACATGCATGGGTGTTCTACTGTTGCAAAAACGGATTTTGCCTATTCACGGAAGTGCGGTTGCCATCGGAGGTCGGGCCTACGCATTTGTAGGTGAATCCGGCACGGGAAAATCGACGCTGGCTGCTGCCTTTAGACAGGCTGGCTATCAGATGATCAGTGATGACGTGATTGCTATAAATATTACAGCTTCCGCAGCCATCGTATATCCGGCATATCCGCAGCAGAAGCTGGGGCTGGAAAGCTTGCTTCAACTGGAGGCATTACGGGAGAACAGGCATGTACGACAAAGAAAGCACGTTCTTTCCCTAACTGACGACAATCCTGTAAGGGCACAATACCGAGATTTGCGTAGGATCGCAGGTGAGTTCAATAAATATGCCGTGCCTGCTGTGGACGAATTTTATAACGATCCGCTTCCCCTGGGCGGCGTATTCGAGCTTGTGAGCGATTCTCCCAACCGTGAGTTGATGCGGGAAGGGGAGCCAGTGGCCGTTACGGAACAGCCCTTGAACAAACTGGAGTGCTTGCATACTTTACTACAGCATACATATCGTAGGGTGATCATTCCGCGAATGGGTTTGGGTGAATGGTATTTTGATACAGCGGCCCGGATGGCTCGGAAAGTGGAAGGCTGGCGACTGCTGAGGGATAGCTCCTTTTTTACGGCGTCCGAGGTTGTACAACGGGTACTTGAACTCATTCATAAGGAGGAAAAGAGTTATGGCAGCCACTAATCCAGCTAAGGATCATTATCGCGTCACGTATGGTGAAGAGGTCTATGTAAGTGATATGGACGGAGAAAAAGTGATGATGAGTATTCATACTGGAAAGTATTATAATTTGGGCTTCACCGGAGGACGGATCTGGGAACTGGCAGAATCCAGTCCTTCACTTGGAGATATTGTAACTGTCCTGATGAATGAATATGAAGTGGACGAGGAACAGTGCAGACAGCAGGTACATACCTTTGTAGCTGAATTGGAGCGGGAAGGATTGCTGAGACTCCTGCGGGAGTTGGACTAACATGCGGATACAACGGCTTCTTCTCTTGCCTCCAGAGGTCAGGAGATTGTTCCCGGAAGCCTGGCTGGAGCTGGGATGCGCGAGATTTCGCCAGCGTCGTTCTTTTGGAGATTACTCGGGGGCTTGGGGAAAATGCATGGAAGAAACTCCCTGGCAGTGTGAGATCGGGCAGGAGAAGTCTATCCGTCACATTTCACAAGCTGTGGATTTGGCCAGCCGTTATACTCCTTGGCGCAGTAGCTGTCTTGTACAAGCCGCTGCCGCTATGACGTTGCTGGTACGCAGAAAACTGGACTGCACACTGTATCTGGGCACAGCCAAAAATGCTGCGGGACAACTGGCCGCACATGCATGGGTACGCAGTGGGCCGATCTATGTTACGGGAGAACGGGAGATGGGGGCGTTTACCGTAGTGGGAATATTCGGGAGACGTGCTGGGACAGCTACAATTACGAAGACAGCGGATAAAGGCAGTTCTTTGTTTTAGTGTGAGAAAAAAAGAGTGTTCAAAGAATCGAAGGAGAAGAATCCATGACTACCAAGTCTATTTTGGAACTTGCGAAATGGAATGAGGATCAAGAATTCACGTTATTACTCTCTCTACTTCGTAAAGACGTCAATCTATGGCAGGATACGACGACTGCTTTCCAGCTGCAGGAGATGGATTGGTCCCGCTTGCTGCGTCTGATAGAACACCATCGTGTGGTACCTACAGTGTATCTCCAGCTGAAAACGTTGAATCACCCGTTCATCCCCGCAGAATTGCTGCGAAACCTTCAGGCACAATATCAACGAAACACGCTACGCATGCTCCAGCTTCAAGCAGAAGCCGAGCGTCTGACCAGGCTGCTCACAGCTCATGGAATCCGTGTGCTGATGCTGAAGGGTCCTGCTCTGGCGCAGCAATTATACGGGGATGTTTCCCTGCGTACCTCTAAAGACATTGATTTACTTATTGCCCCGGATGACATGGATGAAGCGGAGCATTGGATGGAGGAAGCCGGATATGCGTCCAAAAGCGGAGAAGTACGCGTCCTTGGTAGCTGGAAGTGGAAGGATCATCATGCCTCCTTCCTGCATCTGCAAAAGAGGGTAGAAATCGAGTTGCACTGGCGGCTTCATCCGGATGGAGGGCGGGAGCCCTCCTTTGACGAGCTTTGGGACTGTCGGCAAATGGGGAAGGCCGCAGGAGTTCGAGCCAGTCAGATGGCACCGGCGACTTCTGCCGACAACAGGAATGTGATGACATCCTGTATGTATACGCTTGGCAGCGAGCATCAATTTCTATACTTGAGCGCACACGGAGCGCGTCACGGCTGGTTCAGGCTGCGCTGGTTAGTAGACATCGACAGGCTTGCAGTACGTGCTGTCGATTGGGGGGCGCTACTGCCGCTAATGCGCCGTTACGGGGGCCTGCCTGCGGGCGGGCAGGCTTGGGCGCTGGCCGCTGCGCTGTTGGGTACGCCGATCCCGGAGCCGATGCGTCCGATATCGGCTACCCGGCAGGCGCACAGGCTTGCGCTGAGCGCGCTGGCCTTTATGCAGGCCAGCGTCCCCGCGCCGTACCCGGTTGCCAATCGGGCGGGTACAGGCAGACTCGTTCGGTCAGAGCTGTTGCCCAGCGTAGCTTTGACCGAGTCGATGAATACCGCCCCTTTGAGTGGCGGTATTTCAGCCAGTGGAGCCGCAGGCGAAGCTGTTCTGTACGCCGTCAAGGATGCTGCTGACATACCGAAAGATGCCACCAGTATCCTTGGTGACCCGGTGAATACAGTGAACACTGCTGTAAGCAGCCTTTCCAAGCCTGTAGGTGCTACTACAGTCGCCCCCAGTCCAGCCATTGCTGGAGCTACAACAACAGCGTTTACCCCTCAGCCGGTTAGTCGCGCTTACTTGCTTTCCTTAAAGGAGCCAAGACACAGACTATGGTATCTCATCAGCCGTTTGTTTCCTTCTACGAGGGATTCAGTCGTTTTTCCACTGCCTCGCCAGCTGCATTTTTTGTATATTCCTTTACGTCCATTTCTTTGGCTGAAGCGGCGATTTACAAAGCACTGACCCGATAAGGAGTGTACATTATGACTCACCTGCGAATATATATGACCAAGCTGTATGCTGTGAACGGCGGGGCGTTAATTCTTAATATTGGATGTATGATCATCGTCAGCTTACTGGAAGGTGTCGGCATTTATATGCTTATTCCTATGCTGGCGGCCATCGGTGTATTTGGTGGTCATTCAGAAATGCCATTTCTGTCGGATGGATTTGATTATTTTTTGCCGTACATTCCTAAAAGCTGGCTGTTGCCGGGGATGTTAATGCTTTTCGTAGTGCTGCTTACAGGGCAGGCTTGGCTTCAGCGTTACCAGTCCATTCTCAGCTCGCGGATTCAGCAGCGTTTTATGCGTTGCCTTCGCATAGACGTATACACTTCCTTTATGAAGGCGCAGTGGGCTTTTTATTTGCGTCAGCGTAAATCTGATTTTAGCCACGTGATGACGACCGAGCTGGCGCGTGTCAGTCAGGGAACGAATTTGCTCCTTCAACTGACCACAGCCGTCATGTTTACGCTAATCCAGATTGCGCTGGCTTTTTGGTTGTCCCCTTCTTTAACCGGGCTGGTGTTTTTGAGTGGACTGGTGTTGTTTGTCGTGTTCCGTCGCTCCATCCGAAATGCCAAACAATTAGGTGATCGTACCACTGAACTGTCACAGGTTTATTTTGCCGGAATTACGGATCATATGAACGGGATGAAAGATATTAAAAGCAATCTGCTGGAAGCGGCGAATATCCATTGGTTTCGCTCTCTGACACAGCGTATGGAGGATAATACGACTCAGTTTGTTCGACAAAATGCGACCACGCAGTTTTTTCATCGCATAGCGGCAGCTGTTTTTGTCGTTAGTGTCCTATTTGTGTCGCTCCAGTGGCTGCATGTTACACCTGAAAGATTGATTGTGCTCATCCTTATATTTTCCCGTTTATGGCCCAGGTTTGCCCTTATTCAAGCGAGCCTGGAATACATCATGTCTATGATCTCTGCTTTTGAGAGTGTAACCAAAGTGCAACGAGAATGCGAGGCTTTCTCAGACCCCTCGTTGATCGGGCTTACATCTTCTAAGGCTCATGTCCCATTCGATTCATCGATATATCATCTACCATCTATATCTGCACGGCAACCCCTATCCCTTCGTAATGGAATAGAATGCAGCCATTTGGATTATTGTTACGAGGGTGCGGCAGAACCTACACTACGTCATATTAATTTGTTCATACCCGCCCGGGGAATGACCGCCATTGTAGGCAAATCAGGAGCAGGCAAAAGCACCTTGGTTGATGTCCTGATGGGTTTTTTACGCCCAACTGAGGGACAGATTAAAATCGATGGTCATGTGCTGGATGACGAATTGCTGCCGCTGTGGCGGCAGTCGTTTGGTTACGTGTCACAGGACCCATTTCTGTTCCATGCGACCATCCGCGAAAATTTGAAGCTGGCTGATAAGGATGCCAGTGAACAGCAGCTATGGGAGGCGCTACATTTTGCAGCCGCAGACAACTTTGTATCCAGACTGCCTGAAGGGCTGGACACGGTCATTGGTGATCGCGGGATCCGTCTGTCCGGGGGAGAGCGTCAACGGCTGGTATTAGCGCGGGCCATTTTGCATCATCCTCCTGTACTTATTTTGGATGAAGCGACAAGTGCGCTGGATGGTGAGCATGAGGCTGCAATTCAGGCAGCATTGGAACGGATGAAAGGTCAAATGACGTTGATCGTGATCGCTCACCGTCTGTCAACGATCAGACATGCGGATCAAATTGTTGTACTGGATCAAGGTGAGGTCATACAGCAGGGGAACTACCGCCAATTGGAAGAAGAGGAGCGGGGGGCGTTTAGTCAGCTACTATCGTATCAAAGCAGTATCAGCGCCGCCCCTTAATCAGACTTTTCTGTAAAGCTCAAGTTTCTTTACGTTTGGTGGTGCTTCTTCTCTTTTTGACTGGAGTCGGAGTGAGGGCGTCGCCTGCTACAGCCTGCTGTGCCGTCACGGCTGCTGGTTTACGCGTAGGACGTTTTTTTGCAGCAGGACCAGGATCGGTAACGACAGGCTTCACTGCCTCAATACTGGCTTGAAGGGCAGCCATTAAGTCAACCACATTGGTCTGAGGCTGTGTTGGGGCAATTCGCACCTCTTCACCAGCCACTTTATGCTGGATAAGATCCAGCAGACGCTCGCGATACTGATCCGTATACTTTGCTGCATCAAAAGGGGTAGACAGCTGCTCAATCAGCATTTTTGCCATGGTCAGCTCTTTCTCTTTAACCTCCTCCTGTCCAGGTAAGTTGGGAACTTGAGCAATGGGACGGATTTCGTCCGGGTAAAACATGGTCTCCACCGCCAAGCATTCATCCAGCACGCGAATGGCTGCCAGACTACTTTTCGAGCGGATGGAGATTTGGGCAATCCCGATTTTTCCGGTATCCTTCATTGCATTCATGAGCAGCTTATACGCATTCGAGCCAGCCTGATCCGGGGACAAATAATACGTTTTTTGAAAGTAGATCGGATCAATTTCCTGTAAATCCACAAAGTCCAAAATTACGATATTTTTATCGGCTTGTCCGCTAACTTGCTCCAGTTCTTCCTTGTCGAACATGACAAATTTTCCTTTTTCATATTCGTACCCTTTTCCAATTTCCTCCCATTCAACCTCCTTATCACAAACAGGGCACTTCCGTACATAGCTTAGTGGACTCCCACACTCCTTGTGAATATAACGCATGGAAATGTCCTTGTCCTCAGTTGCTGAGAACATTTTAACTGGCACATGAACCAGCCCGAAGCTGATCGCGCCTTTCCAGACCGTATGCATACCGCCAGTCCTCCTTTTTTTAATCCGCATATTTCATATTTCGATTCCGGGCACCCGGGCTGTGAGCATTTCATTTTTTCACTTAGTATGCTTCGTACAAAAGATTGTATGAGATGTAAATGAAGGCTGCGAATTGCATTCACTTGCGCATGGTTTCGGTTTTTTTGGTGAATGTTAAGCCATATCCGATTCAAAGGAGGTATACAACTGATGCCTAGAAAACCCTATCCTCAGCAGATCAGTCATCGTGTGGGGCAAAGTCACATTGCCTTTCGAGGGCCTGCTGGAGGCGAACAGGATGCATTGCCGCCCGAGTTTGCTCTTTCACATGGAACGCCGCCGCCTTTTCCCGTAGCTGTTGCTCATGTGGATATGGAGGCTGTAGTTTCAACATCGCCTTCTCATAGCTTTCCTTCATTGGATGTGGAACGGATTATAGACGAAGACTAGGTGACCTATATTTTAAATTTTGCACAAAAAAATGAGTAGGAGGAGAACAGCATGAACGTGGAACGAGCAAAAGCCATTTATGATTCATCCGAAACGATTGCCGTCCAATTGGATGGCAAACCGATTTGGATTGAGCATGTAGATGAAGCGAATGGTATGGCAACGGTACAGATCGGCAGCAGACCTGGCGATACACAAACCGTTCGTGTAGATCGACTGGAAGAACAATAGGAGAGAGGAATCCAACCTAAAAAGGCTCGCAATTGCTCAATGAGCAATTAGCGAACCTTATTTTATATAATGAATGCGATTGTGAAGACAAGTTAAACACCAGACAAGTTAATTTGAAGGTGGAACTGGTATTTACACTGCAATGGTCTTCAAATGTGGAGAAACCATCAACTCAGCCTCTGTCGCCATTTGAACATCTTCCACCGACAAACCTGGAGCAATTTCCTTGAGCATCAGCCCTTTACCCGGAATAACATCAATGACACCTTTTTCGGTTACAATGGTCTTTACCACATTTACAGCGGTTAGGGGTAGCTTGCATTGTTTCAGTATTTTCGGCGCCCCATTTTTGTTCACATGCTCCATGGCTACAATCACTCTCTTGGCTCCAACCACCAAATCCATGGCCCCACCCATGCCTGGCACCTTTTTCCCGGGGATCATCCAGTTTGCAAGGTTGCCTTTTTCATCGACCTCCAGGGCACCCAAAACGGTGACGTCCACATGCCCTCCACGTATGATGGAAAATGAAAGCGCACTGTCAATAAAGCAGGCTCCTTTCACGGTTGTAACGTAGTTTCCGCCTGAATCGATACAATCGAGTCTTTCTTTTCCCGGAGCTGCTTTGGGGCCAACGCCGACGATTCCGTTCTCCGCCTGCAGCATAATATTAACGTTTTCGGGGATGTAGTCCACCGCCATTGTAGGCAATCCAATACCAAGATTAACCACTTCACCATCTTTGAATTCTTGGGCTATTCTTCTAATAATCAATTCTCTATTATTCATTATCTCCACCCACCTTTACAATCGCGTCGACAAATATTCCGGGAACGTTGATATGATTGGGGTCGATTTCCCCCGCTTTCACGTATTCGTCTGTCTGAGCAACTACATACTCGGCTGCGGTAGCCATCACCAAATTGAAGTTGCGTGAAGAGCCGTTGATGACAAGGTTCCCTGCTTCATCAGCTTTATGGGCTTTGATAAGCGCCACATCGGCTTTGAGCGGTAGTTCGAGCAGATATTCTCTTTCGTCAATTTTGATTTTCTTTTTTCCTTCCTCTACAATGGTGCCTACACCTACGGGGGTTAAAATACCACCCAAACCAGCTCCGCCTGCGCGTATTTTTTCAGCGAGCGTCCCTTGCGGGAAGAGTTGAACATCCGCTTCTTTCGTCATCAGGAGTCTTCCCGTTTCCGGATTGGAGCCGATATAGGATGCAAAAATCCGCTTTACTCTGCCACTTTTCACAAGTCTATAAATAGATAATTCCGGTGTGCCTGTGTCATTGGAAATGATCGTAAGATTATCAGCGGAATTTAAGTCGACAAGCGCACGCACCAGCTCCTCCGGAATGCCTCCTTGCATAAAACCCCCAACCATCACCGTGTCTCCGTCTTTAATTTTCTTAATTGCTTCTTCAGCGGAGTTTACTTTTTTATTCATGGTTCCGTCTCCTTATCTATTTTTAGGAAAGCAAACTTTATTGGAGATAATCGTATAGGACTCTTCCATATGGAAGCGTTAAATCGGCAATAAAATGTTTTCCGCCAACATAAGTTTTAACCGGCAAATCTGCCACAGGAGCATTGACATGGGGGATCAAGCTTAATCTGGCAGGCCCTGACCAGGCTCCTTTTACAGTAATATTTTCAAGATTATATGCCACTAGCTGAGCAATTTTAGGAGTGCCGTCCACATCAGGAATTAATTTTAAATTAACTTGCGTTTTTGCGATGGCTTTAGCCGTTTCCTTTTCATCAAGCACGTTATATTTGAAAGGGGTGGTTCCCATAGCTACCAGGACGTTATTGTAATGCAATGTACCCGTCAGCGTCTCTGTGTCCTCAACGACCAGGCGAGGCTTCGCCCATTTTTTCGGAAATCCCCAGATTTCACGTCCCCCCAGAATAGCAGGTGCATTATCCAAATACATTTGGGCAACAAAATTACACGGTTCTCCCTGAAAAGTACACGGAATGACAATACCGCTTTCCTCATAGCTTCCCAAACCGGATGAATCGGGCATTTTGATCCATTCATAGGAGACCGTATTACTTCCATCTGGCTGAAGTGGTTCCGGGACCGCCTGTCTTATCGCAGCGGGATCGGATTCATAGGTAATAATGAAGAATTCCCGGTTGATGAAGCGGCATGGCGGGCGTCCATAACTGCCGCTGGCCGCAGGCATGGATTGAAGTGAAAGTACATCTTTTTGATTCATAGCGATCTCCCTTCCTTTTTAAGAGGTATTTCAACAATCATTGAAAACGAACTTTAAATGAGTGCATTTTCAACCAGCATTGCTATTCCCATTCCCGTTCCGATGCATAACGAGACTACGCCGTAACGTGAAGATCTGCGCACCATTTCATGAACTAACGTAACCAATACCCTAGCACCGCTTGCACCAACAGGATGACCGATTGCGATCGCGCCGCCATTGACATTGACCTTTTCCGGACTGACTCCCAGCTCTTTTTGCACCGCTAGTGCTTGTGCAGCGAACGCTTCATTAATTTCAAAGAGATCAATGTCATCAATCGACATTCCCTGTTTCTTCAGCAGTGACGAAATGGCTTTTACCGGTCCCATTCCCATATATGCAGGGTCAACACCAACAAGCGAATAACCCTTGATATATGCCAACGGCTTTAACGCATGTTCCTTACATTTATCTTCCGACACGACTAACATAGCTGCCGCACCATCATTGATTCCCGAAGCATTTCCGGCAGTAACCGTTCCGTCCTCTTTAAACGCAGGCTTCAAGTTTGAAAGTTTTTCTTTCGTCGTATTTCCTCTTATGTGTTCGTCTTCTGTGAAATAAGTAGTTTCTTTTTTGTTTTTGATCATGACCGGAACAATTTGCTCTTCAAAAAACTTGTTGTTTTTTGCTTCGAAAGCCTTTATCTGGCTTTCATAGGCGAATGAATCTTGCTCCAGTCTTGAGATTCCATATTTTTCGGCAACATTTTCGGCAGTAATTCCCATATGGTAATGGTTGATTGGGCATGTTAGGCCGTCAGCCACCAGGGAGTCTACCAATTCACCGTTGCCAAGCTTATAGCCGTTTCTTGCATTTTTTAGCAGATAAGGGGCGTTCGACATGCTCTCCATGCCTCCAGCCAAGACGATGTTTCCTTGCTCCGCCAATATTGAATCGTAAGCTAACGCGACGGCATGAAGTCCTGAACCGCAAACCGTGTTTATCGTTGATTCGGGTACATCAATGGGGATACCCGCTTTTAGTGCCGCCTGTCTGGCAGGATTTTGACCATTGCCCGCTTGAAGAACATTTCCCATAAAAATTTGATCAATCAAAGAAGGCTCCAATTTACTTTGCTGCAGGCATGCTGTCATCACGGTTGCTCCCAATTCAGGAGCGCTTAGAGGCGCAAGGGTTTTGTTAAAAGAACCGACCGCTGTTCTCAACGGGCTTACTATAGCTACTTTTTTCATAAAAACTCACATTCCTTTCGCTGTGTTCGAGACACAATACATCCATGACTGCACTTCAATTCATACTTTCCGGTCCTAACCTACGAAACGTAGAAACTGCAAGATACATTTACATGCGGGCATATCATGGTGCCTAAGACAGTGAGTGTGACGGTCCGATCGCCTTCTTTCGTTGCTGGAAATTAAAACCAGAATTATCATAGTTCTAATACAGATTTTGCTCAATGTTCAAATCTTTACATATATCCAAATATAGAGCCATATCTTCCACAATAAATAGGCCATCCTAATGTTTTCTGTTAATTTCTTGATCTTTCTGAAAATTGTGATCAAAAATTGAATTTTATGTTAAATATGAAATTTCAAATCAACCTGTGAAAATAATTTCTTAGCAAATCATTTAGATCATCGCAGGGGAGGAAATCCCTTTATATGTAAATTTGTAACTGACTTATAGCATCTAAAAAAGCTAGGCAAGTTGCCAATCAAAATGAATACATTTGGAATTCGGATAAACATAAATCCATATAAGCCTGAGCCACCTATAGCATTGACGTTATAACGTCAGTGTTTTTTATTTGCTCGCGTGAACAAAAAAAGAAGCCGACCTGCTTGAAAGCAATCGGCTTGGAACGTAAAAAATTCACTTCTACATTTCACGAAAAATGTACATCTGCCGTTGTGAGCAAACGTGCAAAACGATTACCTAGCACGGCATTGTGATGAGCTACGATTTGTTCGCCGCTTAGTACCTTGCTATCAAATGTACTATGCGCATCCGATACGAGCACGTTGTTCTGGTATCCCAGACTATAGGCGCTTCGGCAAGTCGTGTCGAGGCAAAACTCGGTCTGCATCCCCGCGATTACGAGCTGATCGGCCCCCAGTTCCTTCAGCACATGGCCCAATTCGGTTTGGTAGAAGCTGTCCCAGGATGATTTACGGACAATTTGTTCATGAGGAAGAGGGCGCACCACATCGGCGATGGCCCAGCCTACACTGTTTTCCCGGAAATCCTCATCCGCTTCATCGGTATGCTGTACAAAAATCACCGGTGTACCTGTAGCTCTGGCTTTGTCCAAAAGCTGCTGCAAATGCGATACAACTTCCTGCTCGCGATACAGCTTCTCATCATACATGAACATCGCCTGCTGAACATCAATCAAGAGTAAAACGGTTTGTCCCATCGTTTCGTTCCCTCCCTGTGTGTATCATCTAACTTACAATAGCATGTCTTCATGCCTTGCGGCGACATAAGGTGAACTATATAATAAAGAACAAGTTGGAACGGTCCGATTCGGACGAAAGGTGATTAAAATATATGACAATTTCGCAGGAGCAGTTTACGTTCCGTTCTGTCTCAGAGGCACAGACCGGGTCATTGGCAGGTTTTTTGGCAGCCAAAGCGGTTCCCGGAACGGTGATTGTGCTGGATGGAGATCTGGGAGCGGGCAAAACTGCTTTTTCCAAGGCTTTTGCCAGCCATTTAGGTGTACCGGGTATCGTAAATAGTCCAACCTTTACTCTCATTAAGGAGTACGAGGGCCGATTGCCTTTGTATCATATGGATGTGTACCGGATTTCCCAGGACGAGGCGGAGGATCTCGGGCTGGACGAATATTTTTACGGGACAGGAGTATGTCTGGTGGAATGGGGTAGTATTATACCGGATATATTGCCGGAGCAGCGGCTTCATATGTATATAGAAACAACGGATGTGGGGGAGCGCTTGATTCACCTGACCGGGTACGGCGAGCCTTATGAACAATGGTGCCGCAGTTTGCGGGAGAATGGAGTTTGAACCATGCAAAGAGAGCATACAGATGTGAATGTAAAGCCGCGTGAGCGGTTTTTGACGTTAGATACAGCGACGACCGTGATGGCGGCCGCTCTGATGAACGGAAGAGAATTGCTGGGAGAAAGCAACGTCTATGGCGAACGTAATCACTCCGTGCATGTGATTACCGAGCTGGAACGACTGCTGACTGAAGAAGGGCTGACACGAGATGATGTAGATGGTATTGCAGTTGGTGTTGGACCGGGGTCTTATACCGGTATCCGGATTGCGGTGACTGCAGCCAAAACACTCGCTTGGGCCTGGGGTATCCCGGTGACGTCCATATCGACTTTGCACGCTTTGGCGTGGGGTGGTTGGAATCGCGGCATCGAGATGAAGGGACAAGAAGATAAAAATGAGTCTGTGCATAACGGTTCGTCCGGAGCGCAGGCAGCAGACTGGATTGTGCCTGTGCTGGATGCGCGCCGTGGTCAGGTTTACACGGGGCTGTTCGCCGTGAATACAGTTGACGACGTCGAGAGTCCGCAACGGCTGGAGCCAGATGCAATTCGCTTAATGACTGCTTGGACCGATGACCTGCTGCAACGGCTGGAGGCTTTGCCCTCTGAAGAGCGTCCTCCAGTCATTTGGCTAGTCGGTGAAACGACGGTTCACGCCGAAACAGCTGAGCGTCTGCGTGCTTGGAGCGAGCTTCGTATTGTACCTTATGAGCTGGAAGGAAGATGGGTTGGCCGCCTTGGGGCGGATAAGCTGCTTCGTCAGGAACATGACGAGCTACATACGCTGGTTCCTAATTATACCCAGCTGGCGGAGGCGGAAGCCAATCTGCTTCGTCAGCGCTGAAGAGAGCGGTGAACAACATGGCAAAGAACATACAGCGGGAAGAGAAACTTGAGTTTCGCTTGATGCAACTGGATGATATTCCCGATGTGCTGGAGATTGAGCATGAAGCGTTCACGCTACCGTGGACGGAGGAAGCATTCCGCAATGAGCTGACGATGAATCATTTCGCTAAATATATGATTATGGAACTAGACGGACAAGCCATTGGTTACGCAGGCATGTGGACGATTATGGATGAGGCCCATATTACGAATATTGCGATTCGTGAGGCTTATCGCGGACGCAAGCTTGGAGACAAGCTGTTGAATGAGCTGATGCAGACCGCCTCTTATTTAGGGATGGAACGTATGACGCTAGAGGTGCGGGTAACGAACCGGATCGCTCAGGGCTTGTATGAGAAAAAAGGCTTTAAGCCCGCGGGTGTGCGCAAAGGCTATTATTCGGATAATAACGAGGATGCCGTGATCATGTGGGCGGATCTTCCCGCGCATGGGGCATCCGGTGAACAGGAAGGAAGCGTGCAGAAGCAATGACGCAAGAGGAAAAAGCAGGTACAGGCTCCGCCTCCAGCGAGCCTTGCTATATACTGGCAGTGGAAACGAGTTGTGATGAAACGGCTGTTTCTGTCGTGAAAAATGGCACAGAGGTGCTCTCGAATTTGATTTCCAGTCAGATTGAAACACACAAAGCCTTTGGTGGTGTTGTGCCAGAGGTGGCTTCACGCAAACATGTGGAGAGCATCACCTATATGCTGGACGAGGCCATGCAAACATCAGGAATTACTCCTCGTGAGATTTCGGCGGTTGCCGTGACACAAGGACCAGGACTGGTTGGCGCATTGCTGGTTGGTATTGTCGCCGCTAAGAGTGCTGCTTTGGCATTCGGCAAACCGTTAATCGGGACGCATCATATCGCGGGACATATTTATGCCAATCAGTTGGAGCATGATATCGTGTATCCGTGCATTGCTCTCGTTGTGTCAGGAGGACATACAGAGTTAGTGCTGATGGAGTCCGAAGGTCATTTTCAACTCATTGGTCGTACAAGAGATGATGCGGTTGGGGAAGCCTACGACAAAGTAGCGAGAGCCATTGGATTTCCGTATCCCGGCGGTCCGCATGTGGATCGTGTGGCTCATGAATCGGAGGAAGTGGTTACTTTGCCGCGTGCATGGCTGGAGCCGGATTCTTATGATTTTAGCTTTAGCGGCTTGAAATCGGCGGTGCTGAATGTAATTAACCAGACGAAAATGCGCGGAGAAACCGTTCATGTCGGAGCGATCGCAAGAGGCTTTCAAGAGTCGGTCGTCGAGGTGCTGGTGGAAAAGGCGATTCGTGCCATGCGTGAATACGGTGCGAAGCAGCTCCTGCTTTGTGGCGGTGTGGCAGCTAATCGCGGACTGCGTACAGCATTGCGGGAGCGCTGTGAGCGCGAAGGAATCGATCTGCTTGTACCATCGATGAAATATTGCACAGATAATGCAGCGATGATCGGCGCTGCGGCCTACGCCAAATGGAAGCGCGGGGAATTTACCTCATTGGATATGAAGGCTGATCCAGGGCTGTCTCTGGAAGAATGGTCTGTCCAAACTTAATTGAAGAAGAATGAGCAAGACATGGCACAGTTGAGCCGTGTCTTTTTTGTTCCGCACCATAACTATCATAAAAATATAAATTCAAGAGGATAAAATACAGGAGTTTGAGCAAAAGAATGGCAGCATCTCATTCCCTCGCATGATTCGTCACAATGGTTCACGATTTTTCATAATCCATCAAAAAAATCTGGAATTTTGATATTGCCCGAATAATGATGTGATTTGTCAAGTTGTGAACAAAGTTATCCACATATACCGTTTCGAATGTGGATAACCCAGCCCGAAGCAAGCAGGCTAAGACTTTTTGGAGATAGCAAGTTGGGGGATATGTAACACCTTTAGTTCTTGTGAAATCTGTGGATAATGTGGATAAAAGGGTGGATAAATTTGGTTTTCATTTGAAAATGGCTCTTTATCAATAAAAAAATGGCCTAAAAGGCCATTTTTCAATCTCATTCATACACATAAGCTGTGGATAATCTTGTGTACAAAAATATAGAAGAGGAAAATGTGAAATTTTTAAGGCTAAGATTTTATGCAGTAGTGTTTATTCTTCTAACAGCTCTTCCCAAGAGGTATAGGTTTCAGTCAATTCCTGTTTACGGGTGTCGAGCTGTGCCTGAATATTCTGAAGCGCTGTGTAATCCTGATAAATCTCAGGTAGGGTCATTTGTTCCTCCAGCCCTAAAATTTGTTCTTCCAGCGTTTTGATCTGGTTTTCCAATGCCTCCAGCTTGCGTTGACGGCTACGTTCCTCGCTTTTGGCTTGTTTGTCTGCAGCATAGGTGGCTGCGCGTGATTTGGATGTGGTCTCGTCTGTCACGGATGCAGAGGTAGCCGATGTTTTGCCGCGTGCGGCCTGATTTGCCTCCAAAGCTTCCTGCGCAATTTCCTCTAACTCCTGCTTTTTGGCTACATAGTCATCATAATTCCCCAGGAAATGTTCTATCCCTTCAGGATGAAGCTCGATGACACGTTCCGCCATTTTGTTCAGGAAATAACGGTCATGGGAAATGAACAACAGTGTACCGTCATAGTCCATCAAAGCCGCTTCCAGCACTTCCTTGCTAAACAGATCCAGATGGTTGGTAGGCTCATCGAGAATTAATACGTTGGCTTCGCGCAGCATGAGCTTGGCCAGAGATACGCGGGCTTTTTCCCCTCCGCTTAATGAAGCTACCTTCTTCAGTACATCGTCACCGCTAAACAGGAAATTACCCAGCACTGTACGAATACGTGCTTCTTCCATATGAGGATACTCGCTCCACAACTCCTCCAGTACGGTATTGGCAGGGTTCAGGTTCGTCTGCTCCTGGTCATACAGACCGATTTTGATTTTCGTGCCCCAGTGGATGGAGCCCGCAGCAGGTTTAAGTGATCCGGTCAGACATTTGAGCAACGTCGATTTTCCGATCCCGTTCGGACCAATCAGTGCCACGGTATCTCCACGTTTTAAGTCGAACGATGCGTGCTGGAATAAAGGCTTTTTCCCTTCATATCCCACAGAGAGGTCACGGACCTCCAGTACTTCCTTACCTGACATATGGGCTGTTTCAAAGGAAAAATGAGCCTTTTTCAAGTCTCCCATCGGTCGATCCATACGCTCCATTTTATCTAACTGCTTGCGCCGACTTTGAGCGCGTTTGGTCGTAGAAGCCCGCACAATATTACGTTGTACGAATGCTTCTAAACGGGCAATTTCTCCTTGCTGCTTTTCGTAATGCTTCAGATTCGTTTCGTACTCGGCAGCTTTCAACTCCATGTAGCGGCTGTAGTTGCCTGTATATCGGGTAGAACGATGGCGTTCGATTTCAATAATCGTCGTTACCAGTCGGTCCAGAAAATAACGGTCATGTGATACAACCAGCAGAGAACCGGAGTAGCCGCGCAAATAGTCCTCCAACCAGGTTAGTGTTTGAATATCCAGATAGTTGGTAGGCTCATCAAGCATGAGGACATCTGGGGCGAGCAGTAGGATGCGCGCTAGCGCAAGCCGAGTTTTCTGTCCTCCGCTCAAGGTAGCTACAGGCGTTTCAGGTGCAAATGAGCCAAAGCCCATGCCGTGCAGCACGCTGCGAATACGGGTCTCCATTTCATAACCACCGTGATCCTTGAACCAGTCTGAACGACGTGCATAGCGTTCCAGCAGATCTGCGTAGCGTTTTTCGTTTTGAGCATTGGCCAGGTCAGCGATGTCCTGTTCCATTTGCCGCAGTTCCCGTTCCGCTTCAATCAGGGGAGTGAACACCAGCATCATTTCCCCCCAGATAGAACGGTCAGAATTCAAGCCGCTGTTTTGCGCCAGATAACCGATGCTGGTCTCCTTTGCCTTGAAAATTTGTCCACTGTCATAGGATATTTCACCAGCAATGATTTTGAGCAGGGTCGATTTGCCTGCACCGTTCACACCTACGAGTCCAATACGTTCACGTTCCAATATTTGAAGGTTAATCCCGTCCAGAACGGGCTCAATTCCATAAGATTTAGTAATTCCGGTTACTTGCAATAGCATAGCGTATCGTTCCTCCATTACATTTTGCACAGTTCTACCTGCTTTTTTCGCAGGTACCTTCCTTCCAGTTTACATGAAATTACCCACTATTGCACTGCTTTCACCCTGTAAACCCTTGAGCCGCGTGTAGTCAATTTGTATAAACAATGATAAACTTAAACGAGAAGTGAAAAAGAATGAAAAAAACTTGCAACGTACAGCACTTACTGACAAATGGGACAATAGCAACGTATTAAAGATTATCGACGATTGTGCGGGAGGGCGGATGTGATGGATGTCTGTAATGTGAAGAACGCGCTGCGTTTGCAGCAACGGGAGGCGCGTGACTCCATGGACCCGCTGACAAGGCAGAAGGCATCGGCTGTGGCCTGTCGGCATGCAATCGAGGCATGGGAGCAGCTTAGAATAGACAGAAACGGGGATAAGCTAACCTTATTTAGTTATCTCTCTTTTGGCAGCGAGATTTCTACGACTCCCCTCATTGAGCATTGTTGGTCACAGGGAGATCGTGTCCTGGCCCCGAGAGTGGATTCGGTAACCCGAACCATGGAGCTGAGGGAGATGGATCAGTATGGAAATATGGTGCCCGGCGTATGGAACATTCCTGAGCCTGCATTGACATGCAAGGAATGGTTGCCTGAAATGTGGGCGGGAATCGACTGGGTTGTTGTGCCCGGCTTGGCCTTTGATCGTCGTGGAGGCAGGATCGGCTATGGCGGAGGCTACTATGATCGCTTTACCGCACAGGTAGAGGCAGTGAAGCGTAATAATGGTTCCGTAGGTCCGCTTTATGTCTCGCTGCTGCTGCCAGGACAATTGTTAGCACAAGTACCCATGGAGCCAGGAGATTTGCGAGTGGACGTGCTGTTTACACCGGAAGGACGCTTAGATTGTAATCATGCAAAATCGACAAATGATGAATGAAGTAAAGTTGGGTATGTGAAAGGAGCTGTGAGGGAGTCATGGATTCCTTTACTCATTTTAACGAACAGGGACGGGCTCGTATGGTAGATATTTC
>RCUE01000048.1_pt1 | contig 59732 bp, 54 predicted proteins | sample 2166111 | NCBI WGS metagenome assembly RCUE01 (sample SAMN09930795, study PRJNA488358) | compost metagenome | feature: garden; material: soil; isolation source: compost soil in phenylacetonitrile-enriched culture | place: Germany: Experimental Botanical Garden Goettingen | collected 2016-01-27 | reverse complement strand
TGATAGATGACATGGTTATCCCAAATTTTCTCGAACATGGTCTTTTTACTCATCAATATTCACCCCTGTGTTTTTCGAACCTAGTGGAGAGAAGCTGTACGGCTCTCTCTTGGATGTCAACAATATACCACGACGTGTCTGATTGGTCTAAGATATGATATCTATAGAAGTGATAGTCTTGACCTATAAGCGCACTTAAGAAAATATTGAAGCAAGACTAAAACACCAAAGGCCGAAGGTTATTTTTCCTTTTGACCTTTGGTATGACTCTATTTTTATATCATTATACTTTTGCGCTAAAACATTGAGATTGAGTGCATCACCATACCGTACACCGTCAATCTCCGATGACTGCTTACTTCAAATAGGTTCCCGTTTCTCCAATTCCACCACTGCCATTCAAAACATATACCCTTGCATTGCCTTTACCGGAGCAAGTCAAGGTAATTTTGCCATCCGTAACTTTTTTGGAATCACCGGTCACTGCATCCACATAGGTTCCGTTCGGAATTCCGGAAAACGTTGCGTTTCCCGAAATCGTGACCAACGCAAAGCTGTCAATGCCTTTGGCGCTGTCGGTATATCTTCTCTTAAACGCAAGATTACCCGTTACATTTTCTGTAGAATACTGGCCTTTTTGCAAGGCAGGAACAGCTCTTCTAATTAAATTTAGCTGTCTGATATGTTTCGCCAGAGGATGGTTGAGTGATTCCGCAAGCGTGCCAGTAGCGTTTGTGTATTTGCCATAATCTTGTACCATAACACTGCCTTCTATGTGATCGCCGTAGTAAGCCCGTCCCGTTTTGCTTAGCGGTGCATTTGGACCCGGATCAATGACTGCCCCCTTTTGAAATTCGATTTCGGAGCCATAGAAGATGGCGGGTATTCCGCGGAAGGTGAACATCAGATCGAGATTCTCGGCCCAAGTATCTTGTGTGCCCGCAAATCTTTGATTTTCCGGAGCCTGGTCGGGCGCATAGTCATGAGAGTCGACATAGGTTACATTCCAAGTGGCATCATTGTAGTATTGATCTCCACTTCTCATATTGAAGGCTTCATGCGCGGTCTTGAACGCCCAATGCATAGGAAAATCTATCACATCCATACCCGATTTCATCGAATAGTCAGGCGTATGATAGGTATTGCCGATTAAGAAAGCATTGTTCGAAGTTGGCTGTCCTGCTGTAGTAGAGTTATCCGCCCACTCTTGTTCAACCGACATTTTATTAGAGGCATAGTCATTTTTCCCATCGCCCGGATACGATTTTGAAGCCTTCCAAGTATAGAATGGCGTTGAAATCGCTGGAATTCCGCTGTTCCAAACATCTCTGTACCGGGTGGCTACTTCTCCAAAAACATAGAAATCCGAGCCGCCTCTTGTCTTCCAGGCAGGAATATAGTATTTATTGAAAATATACCGGCTCACATGCTTCACCGTATCGACACGGAAAGCGTCAACACCCATGTCAATATAGTGATTGTAGGTATCAATTAAATATTTGTTAACTGCAGGGTTTTCCGTGTTCAAATCCACGCAATCTCCCGCTATCTGACCAGTCTGAACAGTATAGGACTCCCAGGAAAGACTTTTCTCTGTATGGTAAATATTATTATTCGTTTCGGCGGTCTTCATTAAAGCGAGCCTTGCCTGATATTGCTGATCGGGTGTCATGGAATCATAGTTTGACGGCAGCTTATCCGTAGTTTTCACCAAGTTGTTACCGGTATCCGGTTTAGCCGGATCTTTCTTAAACATGGGATACAGATTCTCTTCACCAAAATTACCAGTATGATTGACGACGATGTCCTGAATAACCTTCAGCCCTTTGGCATGGGCCGCATTGATCAAATCCTGATAAGAAGCTCCCGCCGATTCATACCTTGGATCTACTTTGGCAAAATTTATAGCATGGTAACCATGATAATCATAACCGCTAGCATTCTGCACAACAGGTGTAATCCAGATGGCACTAAATCCAAGGGCTTTAATATAATCGAGCTTTTGAATCAGCCCCTTAAAATCTCCTCTCCAAGCAGGGTCCGAATCCGGATTACGCGCCTTGGTATCATCCCATGCATGCACATTGCTGCTTGGATCACCGTCATAGAACCGGGAAGTAATCACGAAGTAAATAGTGTCTTCCCGAAAATCCCCCTTGTCTCCAATATTATAAACAAAGCTCTGTTTGGTTTGATTCCCAGCACCGTCTATAATAAGAAATTTTAATGTCGTGGTCTTGGAGATAAGGATGGACGGTCCGGTCAATCCGGCCAGTGCGTTACCGTGGATGTAGACTTTTGAGCTTGTGGTAGGTTCCGTACCATCCTCCGTGTAGTATGCCTTGGTCGTTGCTGCCTTGTTATCTTTCAGGTTGAAGGATACCGTCACAGAGGAACCGGAATGCCCGGCAGGCAAATTCGCCGTGATTGTCGGAGCTTGCAGATCGGCATTTAGATCAATTACATAATCGAAAGAGGATGCATTTCCAGTTTGACCGATTGAATTGACAGCGATGGCTTTGATAGTCAAAGAGGAAGCAACCTTGATTGGAGTGGTATACAAGGTCGAGGAGGTCGTAGGTGTCGAACCGTCTATCGTATAATAAATCTTATCGCCACTGTTGGTGCTGGACAGCGTTACCATTTGGACCGAATCGTATGTTTTCGGCTCGGGGGAGATGGAAACCACCGGAACTTTTGGAGTTTCCGGGTTGGCATCATACCATACGTTATCCGTGTAATACCAGCCCTCTTTCACACTGCGGGACAAGTCGGCCGTCTGTTTGCCACTACTATCATTAAAGATGAGACTTGAGCCTGTCGCATCGGCAATGGTATAGCTATACCAGTCGTTTCCGTCCGACTTCATCAGAATTCCGGGCCACGCCCCACTAATCGGAACGGTTGCCGGATTCAAATTCCAGTAATGGATTCGAATTGCTGAATTCCAGCTTGCAGGCTTTTTAAAGTGAACCGTTAATCCGTTTTGAGTTGATGTAGGTGATGTAGGTGATGCTGTAGGTGCATACGTCGCAGTAACGGTAGAAGTGGCCGATGCGGTTGGCAGTGGAAGAGCATTCACTGTGGAATGCGTATAGGCGGCTGTATAATCGGTGTTACTGGCCGAAGCACCGCCAGGTAAACCGAAAAAGTTCAAGCAAAGCGACAATATAATCAACCAAGAAATAAAACTCCCTGTTTTTTTTCTTAGCAAGTTAACACCCTCCTGATAAAATTTAGTAGCTAGATCGTGCAACCGGTTGCATAAAAAATAAAAAAAAGAAAGACACTTATTTTGGATAAAATGAATCCATTGATCGCCTCCCCCGTGTTATGTAAGGAAAATCATTGTACGCGCTTACAAAATAAACTCTTAAAAAAGCCCGTTTAAATACGGATCTAAAATAATCAATGATTTTTCCTTTTTTGATTATATCATCCATACTTTTCCTCGGTCAATGTATTTGCTAGTGTGTAGATTTCCTCCGACCATAATCACTCTTTATGAAAACCAATGGCTACTTTTCAGAAGTCTCTCGCTCGCAAATTCCCAGCATACCTACCTCCAATCTAAACTATGTAAAATTTTGGTTGGGTGTAATGAATTTCACATCTTTCCGGGTCAACCTGTTCTACCATAGAAGAGTGATACGCCGTGCTGGGCAGACCATTTTGGTCGGGACGTTTACTTCCTGTTCTAAATTAGCTACAGAGGCTGTCTAGCATGCGCGGCAAGTACGCCTTTATTTTGATTCGAAGCGGAGTGTCCAGATGTTGAATACCGAATTGGAATACCGTGAGCGCATCAGGAAGCTGGCCGTATGTATTGTCAAGCATTACCGAGGAAAAGGACCGGACAACGTTAAGGTTTCTTTGAACTCACCACTCCGAGTTACAGTAGAGATCCAGGGTACTTTGTCTAATCTGTCCGAAATTCTCGTTCATGAAGGCGCTGTGGAAAAGGTCAGTGATTACTGGAATGTCCTTCGTCCTTATCTGGAAAAGGAGTTTATGAGGGAAGCCGAAAAAACACTTGGCAGTCCCTTCACTTACACTTGGGAGGTCTGCCCCTCCGTCCATGGAGACGGACATATTATCATTACTCTTGAACTACAACACATACCCCGGTTGGATTAGCGGGAAGGAGATTATCTCCTCGCTCGCGGATAAGCCAGTACAGGATGCAGCGTAAAGCGGCATTTTTGTATTGGCTTTTTTTATGTTACGAGTTTCATCTATTTCATATAAAAAGAGGTGCTGCACACATGGCAGACAAGGTATTAACAGTATGTCCTTACTGCGGAAGCGGTTGTCAGCTTCATTTGCTAGTGGACAAAGGACAGGTAATTGGCGCGGAGCCAGCTAATGGCCGTACAAATGAAGGAACATTGTGTCTGAAGGGACATTATGGGTGGGATTTTTTGAATGATCCACAGATTCTGACTGCACGCTTGCGCAAGCCCATGATTCGCAAAAATGGAGTCATGGAGGAAGTGGAATGGAATGAAGCCATTCAGTATACTGCCGAACGGCTGTCAGCAATTAAGGAAAAGTATGGACCTGACTCTATCATGGGGACGGGTTCCGCACGCGGTCCGGGGAATGAAGCCAATTATGTCATGCAAAAGTTCATGCGGGCAGTCATTGGCACCAATAATATTGATCACTGTGCCCGTGTTTGCCACGGTCCTTCCGTAGCAGGCTTAACCTACTCGCTTGGGGATGGGGCTATGTCCAACTCTATTCCTGAAATTGAACATTCTGATCTCCTTTTCGTATTTGGATACAATGCGCCAGAAACGCATCCAATCGTCGCAAGACGTATTGTAGCTGCCAAGCAAAGAGGTGCCAAAATTATTGTATGTGATCCTCGTATGACTGAAACAGGGCGCATCGCGGATATGTGGCTACCTCTAAAAGGCGGCTCGAACATGGCTTTGGTGAACGCCTTTGGTCATGTGCTAGTACATGAAGGGCTGTACGACAAAAGATATGTCGAAGCAAACACAGAAGGCTTTGCCGAATATGTAGAAAACATTAAAAAATATACACCTGAATATGCGGAAGGTATTACGGGTGTCAAGGCTGCTGACATTCGGGCGGCTATGAGGGAATATGCCAAGGCTCCTACCGCTACAATTCTATACGGAATGGGCGTATGTCAATTTTCACAGGCCGTTGATGTGGTAAAAGGTCTCGCTTCCCTTGCCCTGCTTACTGGTAATCTGGGCAAGCCAAATGTAGGTATTGGACCTGTACGTGGACAAAACAATGTCCAGGGCTCCTGCGACATGGGTGCATTACCCAATGTGTATCCTGGTTACCAGGATGTCATCGACACTGCAGTTCGCAAAAAGTTTGAAAAAGCATGGGGTGTTGAACTGCCGCGTAAAAAAGGATATTCACTTACAGAAGTACCGCATCTCATTCTGAAAGAGAACAAGCTGAAGGCTTATTATATCTTCGGCGAAGATCCTGTACAAAGTGATCCGAACGCTGCCGAGCTGCGTGAAGCGCTGGAAAAATTGGAATTTGTCGTGGTGCAGGATATTTTCATGAACAAGACGGCACTGCATGCGGATGTCATCCTCCCTTCTACCGCTTGGGGCGAGCATGACGGGGTGTATTCTTCGGCAGACCGTGGCTTTCAGCGCATCCGCAAGGCCGTCGAGCCTCAGGGTGATGTAAAGCCAGACTGGGCTATTATTAGCGAGGTTGCTACCGCTATGGGCTACCCTATGTCCTATGCAAACACAGAGGAAATTTGGGATGAAATGCGAAGCCTAAGTCCCTTATTCGCTGGTGCCAGCTACCAGAAAATGGAGGAACAAGGCGGCGTACAATGGCCATGCCCTACAGAGGATCATCCAGGTACACCGTATTTGTACAAAGGCAACCAATTTTCCACACCTAGTGGTAAAGGCCGATTATTCGCCTGCGAATGGCGACCACCACAAGAACAGCCGGATGCACAATTCCCGCTTGTCTTATCTACAGTACGTGAGGTAGGCCATTACTCCGTACGTACTATGACTGGTAACTGCCGTGCATTGCGCCAGTTGTCTGATGAGCCTGGATTTATTCAGATTAGTCCGGAAGACGGAGCAGATCTAAACATTCTAGATGGCGAAATTGTGGCTATCTCCTCGCGTCGGGGCCGCATTATGGCACGGGCACAAATCAGTGACCGTGTGCAGAAAGGTGCGACCTACATGACCTATCACTGGTGGGTCGGAGCATGTAACGAGTTGACCGCCGATTTTCTCGATCCGGTATCCAAAACCCCGGAATTAAAATACTGTGCCATCCGGTTGGAGCGGATTGCCGACCAAGCGCAGGCTGAACGTGATGTACATGAATCATACCAACAGATTCGTAAACAAATGAACGTTCAGGAAGCCGTTTTAGCTGACAAGGTGACGAGATGAGCGGCGCGCGCAACACGCTGAGCCGTCCGACAAACAGAATGGGGTCCGCCGATAGAACAAGTGCTATTGCTTCCTCATTCGTCGTTGCAGACGGCGGGCAATGTATTGGCTGCAAAGCCTGTGAACTGGCGTGTTTTGCCGTTCATGGGCAGGCGGACGGCATAGGCGCTTCGGTCGGAACCGTCAGTGTGCCTGTGGTTCCCAAGGTATATGTAGTGCGCGCCGGAGATACGTACGTGCCAGTGCAATGCCGGCATTGTGAGAATGCCCCCTGTGCACATGCCTGTCCGGTGCAGGCCATTCGTCAGGAAGACGGCGTAGTCATGATTGATGAGGAACGATGCATCGGCTGCACCTCCTGTGTATTGGCCTGCCCCTTCGGGGCAATCGAGGTGTCTCCAGTCTATCGAGCCGGGCACGTTATCAGGCAGTCCGGTCTGACTCACCGTGCGAATCGAACCGCGCTTCCCCGCACTGCGGCAAGCAAATGCGATCTGTGCGCGGAAACAGAGAACGGACAGCCTGCTTGTGTAGAGGCCTGTCCAAATCATGTGCTACGGCTGGCCAATGGTATATCCGACTCGCCTCCAGAGCCTCGGCGGGAAGTCTTTTTCCCACGCCTGTAAGGTCAAAATCAGCCGCAGAAAGGTAGAAAAACATGTCAACCACTATAGACAAGATCTCTTCACCTCCTTGTATGAAGACGACTGATTGCACAGACCCTGTCATTCATATTGACCCGACGCTCTGCACGGGATGCAGACGCTGTGCTGAGGTTTGTCCAGTAGATGCCATAGAGGGACTGCCTGGAGAACCGCAAACCATTAATGCAGACCGATGTGTTATTTGCGGTCAATGTGTACAAATATGCAGCGTATACGCATCTGACTGGGCAGGTTCATCTCCACAGGAAAGCGCCGCTAGACGGCTGGAGCGTATACAAGAACGCGATATGCCTGCCGACATCAGAGAGCCGCTATTCGCTGCCTATTATAGCTACAACTTGAATAAGGTAAGCGATATGATGAGCAAACCTGGACAGTTTCGGATCGTCCAATGTGCTCCGGCTATTCGTGTTTCACTCGCGGAGGAATTCGGTATGCCGTTTGGCACCTTGACGCCTGGGAAAATGGCTGCTGCTTTGCGCCGCCTTGGTTTCGACCGGGTATATGACACCAACTTTGGAGCTGACGTGACCATCATGGAGGAAGGCACGGAATTGATTCGTCGCGTGACCGAAGGCGGTCCCTTGCCTATGTTCACATCCTGCTGTCCAGCATGGGTCCGATTTGCCGAGATTGAATATCCCGATCTGCTAGACCATCTATCCAGCTGCAAATCTCCGATGCAAATGTTAGGAGCGCTTATCAAGTCTTATGGCGCACAACTGGACGAGGTGGAGCCTGCGAATATATACAGCGTGGCCATCATGCCATGCACCTGTAAACAATTTGAGTGCGATCGTCCTGAAATGGAATCAGACGGTTACCGTGATGTGGATGAGGTACTGACCACGCGTGAACTTGCATACTGGATCAAGCAGAGCGGAATTGATTTTGCAAACCTGCCTGATGAAGAATTCGATTCACCGTTAGGGCAATATTCCGGTGCAGGCTCCATTTTTGGAGTCACTGGAGGAGTCATGGAAGCTGCCATCCGTACAGGTTACGAGCTGCTGACGAATGAAAAACTGCCGAAGCTCCAACTCGATTTTGTACGTGGTGAGGAAGGCATTCGAGTAGCTGAGGTTCAGGTAGGCAAGCTACAGCTCAAGGTAGCGGTCGTCGCCGGGCTACAGCATGCCTATCAGCTACTGGATCGTGTCCAGGCGGGCGAATGTGATTATCATTTTATTGAGGTGATGGGCTGCCCTGCCGGATGTATCAGTGGAGGGGGACAACCCAAGATCATGTTAGAAAAGCAACGAATTGAAGCTTATCGGGCACGTAAATCCTCCATCTATGGACATGATGCTGCACGCCAGGTACGAAAATCGCATGAGAACCCTCACATCATTAAACTTTATGATGAATTTCTAGGTGAGCCGCTGGGTCATGTGTCGCATCATCTTCTGCACACGACCTTCCAACAACGGGGGCCTGGCAAGCAAAGCCGCAGTAGCACTATTTCTATCAAAGGGGATACGGATTACTCCATTCATTAATACGTTAAGTTTTTTATGCTGTATACATTATATTTGTCGTTAGTTAGAGAGGAGTCGAATTGTATGAACCGTTTTGTTTTAGCTGATCCCGACCAGTGTATCGGATGTCGTACCTGTGAAATCGCATGTGTCATCGCACATTCAGCGGAGAACCCTTTTATCTCACCAGATGATGAGTTTCATTTTCACCCTCGTCTGAAGGTTATTAAATCATTTGGAGTCACTGCACCCGTTCAGTGTCGTCACTGTGAGGATGCCCCATGCGCTAACGCTTGTCCGAACGGCTCCATTACGAACGCAGATGGCTGCATTCTCATTAACAGTGAAAGCTGCATTGGCTGTAAAACCTGCATGATCGCCTGCCCTTACGGCGCGATTACCATGGTACCCGAGTATCGAAACGGGCAGCCTGTCGTTCAAGACGGACTGTACACCAATATGTCAGGCCGTTTGCAACCCAAAGAACGCATGATTGCCAGCAAATGTGATTTGTGCGAAGGTGTGGATGGCGGACCGGCCTGTATTGGAAAATGTCCAACGCAAGCCCTCAAGCTGGTCGAGCCAGATCTGGTTCATGCACGGGTTGAGGAAAAACGAGCTGCAAGTGCACGTCAGCTGCTGCATATGACACGCATTCCGGCGACGGGTCTATAACATGACTCCGTCTTCTCCTCTGGTCAAAGTTATGCGGACCGAACGGGATGCACTAGGAGACATGGAAATTCCTGCGGAGGCCTTGTACGGTATTCACACCGCACGTGCGATGAACAATTTTGCAGTCAGCGGCAGGCCCGTGAACAGAAACCTGATTCACGCTCTTGTATTGGTGAAAAAAACGGCTGCTCAAGTCAATGGTGAGCAGAAACGGCTACCTACTCACCGGGTGTCTGCCATTGTAAATGCCTGCGATGAATTACTCGCTGGACGGCATCAAGATATGTTTACCGTAGATGCCATGCAAGGCGGTGCAGGCACCAGTACCCATATGAATGTAAATGAGGTCATTGCTAATTTGGCCATCGTACAGCTAGGGGGGCAGCCAGGGCAATATGAGCTTGTACATCCGCTGGATGATGTGAACTGCTGCCAATCTACGAATGATGTCTATCCTACGGCGCTACGAATTGCTGCGATACGCCTGCTGCGCCCTTTATGTGACACGATGTCTTCGTTACAAAATACTTTACAGCAAAAAGAAATAGAATATGCCGACCTGCTCAAGCTAGGCCGCACACAGCTAATGGATGCCCTGCCTATGATGGCCGGGCAAGGCTTTGGTGCCTACGCAAAAGCTATAGCGCGTGACCGTTGGCGCCTCTATAAAGCCGAAGAACGGCTGCGAGAAATCCCAATTGGAGGCACGGCGATTGGCACAGGTATGAATGCGCCTCGAGCTTACAGCTACCGGATGGTCGAAAAGCTGGCGGACGAGACTGGATTAGGACTATGTCGTAGCGACCACCCCATGGACCCGATTCAAAATATGGATGTCTTCGTTGAGGTATCGGGTCTACTTAAATCCGCTGCCGTAAATCTGCTCAAAATATCTGGCGATTTTCGTCTGCTGGCCTCTGGTCCTTTCGGTGGTATCGGTGAATACATGCTGCCTCCGGTCCAAGCTGGCTCCTCTATTATGCCAGGCAAAGTCAATCCGGTGATGGCAGAAATGGCCGGATTGACAGCGATGCGCGTGATGGCCAATGATGCGGCTATCACGATGGCTGCTGCCTCTGGACAGCTGGAGCTGAACGCGTTCCTACCGTTGATTGCCGAGTCGCTGCTGGAATCTCTGCACATTCTCAGCAATGCCGTTCAACTGTTCGAGGAACGGTGTGTGCGCGGTCTGATCGTACATGAGGAACGCTGCTCTGCTAATCTGCACAGCTCAGCTGTGATGGCTTCTGCGCTAGTCGCGGAACTTGGCTATGATGAAGCTGCTTCCATTGCATCAGCAGCCATTGCACAGGGGCGCTCACCAGAGGATATTGCAGAGGATCGCGGTCAACTGACCCGTGCGCGGATTGACCAATTGTGCCATCCCTATACCGTTACCAAGCCCGGAATTCCGGGGCAGGAAGAAGGAACTCACCATGGGAATGAATGATACCCCTCGTAGCAACCGACCACATATCGTCCTGCTTGGTCGCCGTAACGCAGGCAAATCCAGCATTCTGAACACCCTGACTGGTCAGCCCGTCGCTGTGGTATCTCCTGTAGGAGGAACGACCACGGACCCCGTTTTCAAACCGATGGAGCTGCTCCCAGCGGGTCCCATTGTTCTGGTGGATACCGCCGGACTGGACGATGAGGGTGAGATCGGGGAGCTGCGCCGCAACAAAACGCTAGAAATACTTAATAGTACAGACTTGGCCCTGCTCGTTATCGACGCCACCGTTGGAGTCGGATCATTCGAGCATGAGCTACTCGAAAAGCTCCGTATCAAAAAGATTCCTGTTATTGGGGTATTGAATAAGACAGATACCCTTACAGAATCAGATAAAACGACTACAAAACTGGCAACTGAACTGGATCTCACCTTGATTCCTTTCAGTGCATCTTTACTCCGGGGAGACACGGAACTGAAAAAGGCTATCACGAATACACTCCCCCAAAACGAGGATCGTTTTCGTATCGTCGGTGACCTGTTGTCACCCGGCGATGTTGTTGTGCTGGTCGTTCCCATCGACAAAGCTGCACCAAAAGGCCGATTGATCCTGCCACAACAGCAAACAATCCGCGATACACTAGAGAGTGATGCCATCGCCGTAGTGACCAAAGAACATGAACTACGATTGACACTGGAGAGATTGGGACACAAGCCTCGTTTGGTCATTACCGATTCACAGGTTTTTATGAAAGTAGCGGCTGACACGCCCAAAGATGTGCCTCTCACCTCTTTTTCCATCCTGTTTGCCCGTCATAAAGGCGATCTGGACGAACTGGTACGAGGTGCAAGAGCCATTGATCGCCTCAAGGATGGAGACCGTGTACTCATTGCCGAAGCCTGCACTCACCAATGCCAATCTGACGATATTGGTCGAGTGAAGATCCCTCGTTGGCTCCGCCAAACGATAGGCAAACGTCTCATTATCGAGCATGCATCCGGCTCCAGTTTCCCTGACGATTTGAGTGAATATGCGTTGGTTATTCATTGCGGTGCCTGTATGCTCAATCGGCGTACAATGCTTCACCGAATGTCTGAAACGAAAGCGGCCGGCGTGCCGATTGTTAACTATGGTGTTTTTATCGCTTATGTACAGGGGGTCTTTCCCCGCGCTATTGAATGCTTTCCATCCGCTATGCTGGCCTGGGAGCAAGCGGCTGAAGCTGGAAGTTATTCCTAAAATAACTCGCCATTAATATTTTTTTCTCTAGACATACAAAAGCAGCCGCGCTGATTCCAACGCGACTGCTTTTTATGTTCAAATGCTATTATTATAAATAATAAGAATTTTCATAGCGTGAAATGATACTACCCATATTATATAATGCTAAAAATACAAATCGCGCTCGCCTGCTTCTAATCGTTCAAGTCTGTCGAGCGTCAAACGGCGCGTCGATTCACGTGGGATACGCTCCAGATTCTCTCGCAACGCGGCAGCTCCCAGTTCACGTGCCTCCTCATCCCCATAATCCAGTAGATATTCTTGGAAGGTCAGCAGCGAATTCGGCTGGCACACATTGTGAATTTGTCCGGATTTGGCAAGCTCCATGAAGCGATCTCCGGTTCGTCCCTCACGGTAGCAAGCTGTGCAGTAGCTTGGCATATATCCGCCACGGCACAGACTTTTAATAATTTCCGATGGTGAGCGATGGTCTCCCACCTCAAATTGAGGCTTATCCTCCGTGTCCTGTTTGGCATAGGCCCCTACGCCCGTAGCTGATCCAGCACTAATCTGTGACACGCCTAAACCAATGACACGGTCTCTATATTCCGGCTCCTCGCGTGTAGACAGGATCATACCAGCATAAGGGACAGCCAGTCGAAGGACGGATACAATTTTCATAAAATCATCATCGTTGACCAGGTACGGATATCGCTCCAGGTCTACATTTTCAGCCGGACGCAAGCGTGGAACCGAGACCGTGTGAGGCCCACAGCCAAAGACTTCTTCCAAGTGCTCGGCGTGTTTCAGCATGGCTACAGTTTCATAGCGGAAATCATACAAACCGTACAACACACCGATCCCCACATCATCTATACCTGCACGCATAGCCCGGTCCATTGCGGTGGTGTGCCAATCAAAGTCCCGTTTTGGTCCTTGTAAGTGAAATTTGCGATAGCTTTCTCGGTGATACGTTTCCTGAAATAGAATATACGTTCCAATACCCACCTCTGCCAACTTCCGATAATCCTCTTCGGTAGTGGATGCAATATTCACATTGATCCGCCGAATGCTGCCATTATCTACTTTGACCTCATAGATCTGGCGCAGACAATCAACGATATAGTCAATGGGACAATGGACTGGGTCTTCCCCCGCTTCCAGTACGAGTCGCTTGTGTCCCAGTTCTTGAAGTACTCTGACCTCTTCCACCAATTCCTCCGGGGTCAAGCGGCTACGCGTAAAGCTATCATTGGTATGTTTATAACCACAATATTCGCAGTTATTAACGCAATGATTGCTTACATATAAAGGAGCGAACAGCACAATCCGATTGCCATAAATCTGCTCTTTGACTGCCCGCGAAGATTTGAACATCTCTTCCAATAATTCAGGATCATCCACATGCAAAAGAGCCGCCGCTTCACTCGCACTCAGTCCCCGGCAGGCTCTCCCCTTTTCTAAAATTTCTAAAATACGGTGTCGATCTGTTGCCTCTTGTTTCCCCTGCTCCACTGCTGCCATAATCTCTGCTTCATTAATAAAATCCGCCGACACTTTCTCCCGTACTCCACTCACGTATACCCATCTCCTTATTTATGGTTACTGCAATGTTTCCGTCATAGCCTCACAAAGTTTCCTGTCTCATAAGTTGTCGTTGCACCCTCAAACTATCACCGCGCCCCATATCGACTTCAAATCCCGCTCCACGAATCCGTAGCTCCAGGCAATGACGACATTGGGCAGACTCATCTCCCAAACATATTTTATTCTCATAAATCGCATACTTAGGCCTCACCGCCAGTGGCGACAAATTAGGCATCACCACATTCGCTCCCGCCTGAAGCGCCTTCTCCCTTCCTTGGGGATGAATCGTCCCCATGGCCGTGGATGCCGGAATAAGCGCATCTGGAACGACCAATCGGGATAATGAGATGATATCAAGTGCCTTTTCCATGCTCCCCTGGCTGGCCTCACGAAGCGGCGTGTTGCTATGTGGTAAAAAGGGGCCAATCCCGATCATATCTGGGGACAGACTATGCAAATAGACCAAATCGTCTGCTAATTCACTGTTCGTTTGTCCTGGCAATCCCACCATACATCCAGCCCCGATCTGAAAGCCGATACGTTGCAAAGCCAGCAGACGGCTACGCCTGCTTTCGATCGTCATCGTCGGATGCAGCTTGGCATACAAACTGGGTGAAGCCGTCTCATGCCGGAGCAAAAAACGGTCCGCGCCCGCCTCGTATAATCGCTCATAAGTTTCGTCATCCCGTTCACCGATGGACAATGTAACCGCCACATCTGCAAAACGGCTTTTAATTTCCCGAATTAGTTTCGTCAGCCGGGCAGCCGTAAACCAGTAATCTTCCCCACTTTGCAAAACAAAGGTCCGATAACCCAGTTCATACCCCTCCGCACAGCAGGCCAGAATTTCTTCCGGCTGCAAACGGTAACGGTCTGCCTGTTTATTCGAAGCACGCAGCCCACAGTACATGCAATCCTGACGACATATACTTGAGAATTCAATTAATCCTCGTAAAAAAACACCTTTGCCATAACGCTCCAATTTGGTGCGAGCTGCCAGTTGACGCAGTTGAGCTCGTAGCGCCGGCTCACTATCCAGACGTGTTAGCAGTTCCGTCATTTCTGTATGCGTCCATTCCTTGCCATCAGCCAGACGCAGTAATAATTCGTCCGTGACTCATCCCTTCTTCCCTCGTCCATCCGGACTTCACATCATCGGCGGCTTGTACCGTACATGTATTATTCTAGCAATATCGAAGAAGATGTAACGTGACTAGTTTCACAAAAAATCCCATTTTATAAAAACCTTCTTCAACTTCCGCCTCAAAAAATACACATTTAGCTCAACACACAAAAAAGCTGTCTCTTCCTCTAATGGAAGAAACAGCCCTTGTCGATGATTCTGCATGTTACTGAATCAAATCAATTGCCTGCTGGGGTACAAAATAATCAACACCGTTAAATACAACTACACCGTTGAGCGTGGTATTTTTACCATTCAGCATAGCAATATTTTTGTATACCGGAAGTTCCAGCTTGTTACTGCCTTTGGTCACTGTAATGACTTTCGTATCCGCAGTAAACTTGGCTCCTTTAGCTTCAAAAGCGGCTTTTGCAGGAACAAAAAGCTGCTTGCTGACTGTATCCAAGTCCAGTCCAAGTACACGTGTCATATACTTATTTACATCCGTATTGTCGATTACACCGGATGGACGGTCTCCGTTCGGCGCGTACGTGTACAACACGACATCGCCTCCTGTATGTCCGCCTGTAGTCCAGCCAATATTCGCACGTTTGCTAATGATCGGTCCGACAGCATAGTTCATGCTGCCTTCTTTGGCATCTTTAATGGTTTTCACTTCTTCGTCTGTCAAATCGGTGATGCCAAAATACGTGGAAAGCACCTCTTTAATATTGCTACGATCTGCATTCAGCTTGGCTTCCAAGCCTTCCCCCGTCAGCTTCGCTTTTTTCAGCGGGTCTATAAAAGAAGCTAAAGGCGTTTTGTCATAATTGCTAGTTGTATCGCTGCTACCAATCGTCAATCCACCGTTTCCGTGGTCTGTCACTGCTACGACGACAGTATTTTGGTTTTGTTTGGCGTAATCCACAGCAACTTTCACCGCATCGTCAAATGAAAGCACGTCACTAATAATTCCGGTTGGATCATTTGCATGGGCGGCCCAATCCACTTTACTGCCTTCTACCATTAAGAAGAAGCCTTTATCGTTTTTGGACAACACATCAATGGCTTTCGATGTCATTTCCGCCAGACTAGGTTCCTTGGATGCATCGCGATCCAGGTTATACGCAAGGGCTTCGGGAGAAAAGCTGCCCCAGAGCTTGCTGGAGGTCGATTTTTTCAACCCTTCAGGTGTCGTGACAAAGTCATAACCCTGGTCTTTAATTTGGGCTACCAAATCTTGGCCATCTTTACGCCCTGCTGCCTCCAAAAACTTGCCGCCTCCACCTAACACTACGTCAACCCCGTTGTAGGCTTGCTGCATGCTGAGTGCATCATAATTTTTACGATCAGGATAATGTGCGGTAAAATCAGCTGGTGTCGCATGCATAATCTCGGAAGTCGCAATAATTCCGGTCGATTTTCCTGCCAGCTTGGAAGCCTCAAGAATGGAAGCTACAGGCTTTTTGGCGTCACCCCCTGCAATGGGTTGTTGTCCAGGCATTGTCGCTTCATCAGGAAGGACACCTACATACCCAGTATGAGATTTATGTCCTGTGGCAAAAGCAGTACCCGCTGGAGCAGAATCGGCAATTGGAGCATCCGCAGAATGCGTACGCACCATGCCGCTTGCCATGCTGTCTAACGTTAAGGAGGATCCTTTGTACCATCTAGCCAGTGCAGTGGCGTCATTAGCCATACCGTCTGGAATCAAAATAATTACGTTTTTAATCGACGTGTCCTTTTCGACTGCCATCGCCGTCCCACCGCTTACTGCTAGCATCATCGTCGCTACGAGTGCAGCCACCGATTTTTTCGTATGTATCCCCCAACATTTTAGCATTCATTTTCCTCCCAGACCTTTTTTGTACAACCAGAACTAAGATTAATTATGTTTTATCAGGAGAATGTTAAAGGAATTCATTATCTATATTAAAAAACGATATTTGTGACAAAACGCTTCATCTATATAAAACTTGTGACACATGAGATTCGTCAGGACTGGGCATTTAATTTTATTATTGTATAATCAGTCTATGATGTAATAGGAAAAGCTTATAAGATAAGGAGCATGAAATTCGATGGAATTCAGACAGCTTCAGTACACCCTGCAAATTGCAGCGGAAAAAAACTTCTCACGCGCAGCAGAAAAACTGCATATTGCTCAGCCTTCTTTGAGCCAACAATTGTCCAAACTTGAAAAAGAACTTGGGGTACTTTTATTTCAACGCAACACCAGCACGGTGGAATTAACACATGCAGGAGCAAGCTTTGTAGAAAAGGCAAAAAAAATAGTTGATGCAGTCGAGCAGCTCCGGCAGGAAATGGACGATATTTCTCAGCTGCGAAAAGGGAAGGTCGTCGTTGGCAGTATGCCTATCACAGGCTCCCATTTGCTGCCGCATGTGCTGCCTGTATTCAAGAGGGCTCATCCAGACATTGAAATCGTGTTAGTCGAAGATTCATCCATGAATCTGGAGAAAAAAACGGCAAGTGGCGATACAGATCTCAGCCTGCTCTCTCTTCCCTTAGTAGAACCTACACTTTCTTATGTACCCATCGGTGAAGAATGGATTGATCTCGCTGTTCCTCCGGGTCATCCCCTAGCCCTGCGTAAAAATGGTACCCAGCCGCAGCCAGTGCATATGGAAGAACTGAAAGACGAGCCTTTTGTCGTCCTGAAAAAAGGGCAAGGCTTTCGCAAGCTGACGATGGATCTATGTCATCAAGCAGGCTTTGAACCCAATGTGGTGTTTGAAAGCACTAATATGGAGACCCTTCAATCGCTCGTAGCGACAGGTATGGGCGTGACACTCGTCCCACGTTTTATCGCACGGGCCGCCAGTAGCGAGTTTGTTCCAGCATTGCTGCCACTCGCCGAACCTACCCCCAGCCGTACCCTGGCCATTGCTTACCGGAACGGACGTTATTTGTCTAAAGCTGCCGAAGCTTTTATTGATACCTTCCGAGAAACGGTCGAGCAACTTTCTCAAAAGTAGCCTCGAACGTGAAAAGGACCGTCTTCCTCCCCAGCCCAAGCCAGAGAGGAAGACGGTCCTGGGGCTTCGCCCCTATACTTTCAATACTGCAATTAGATCACGGGTTCGATTACACTGTTGCGATGTTGCTTCCATCTGTCTTCAACGAACCACATTTCATGTTCATTTGAAATTCATGTCAGCCTCGCCTGATTACTCTACGCTTGCTCGGAAACTCCACTTTATCCATCCCGCATCACTTCTTTCCTTAAGGTCTCTAGTCTTGGTATCCAAGAATGTCCTACCTCAGTTCCAATGTGCTGTGTGATCCCAAAGTGTCTGTCCTCGCCTTGTTGTGATCAGGGTCTCCCTAGATGTGGTGGACTTTTGTCCTGATCATAGCCCATTTCATAGTTGTTTCCGACAACCTGTCTATTTAAGCCTTTCGGCCATGACAGGCCATCCCTATTCGCCAGTTCGGATCTACTTTGGTTATCCATCGTTATCAACCTCCTGGTGTCGGGATACTATTATAATACACCTATAGGCTGTATCTGAAACAGGCGGAACAATTTTTTTATCGGGAAGAACCAAATGCTTGCTGCACGTCAGCTTCACTCACTTGTGTCTTAATAACCAGTTTCGAAGGATCTTGAGGCGAATATATAACCTCTATAATACTTCCCTGCTGCAGTTTGGATAGTTGGGAAGAGAAAACATCCTTTTGCGTGGTTACATTAAATGTTTCGCCACTGCTTTTCGTCACCGTCAGCGTAAATTGAAGCTTGATTTTATTGGGCCCCGCTTCCCCCATAGGTGTGACATCCAGTATCTTCGCATAGGCTTGCTCACCGGTTTTGGCAATTTCCATCAGCTCAGGCGATACGCCCTGCTTGACCATCTGCTCATTCATTAACGCTTGCAAATCCATTTGCGACACCTGACCTTTCAGGTCAAGACCTACCTTCATTTTGTCTTTCTCAGATACGATCAACGGAACGATCGAGCCCGGCTGAAATTGAGCCATGGAGGTCAAAGGAATAATTGTCGTCAAAGCAGTATCATATTTGTCTTCTCCCTGTTTGGTTACGGTCAACCCGAGCTTTACCTGCGGCTGATTATTTACATAAGTCCCTGTTTGTTGAACACTTGTAATGATTCCCACTCCAGGAACACCCTTCTTGACTTTACCGCCTCCAAAAAATAGACCTAAAATACCCGGTAGAAATATAAGCGCAAATCCTGTATAAATTAACGGCCGATACCACGGAGCATCCATAATCAAAAATGGATCATCCCATAAATATTCAGCCAGAAAAGGCGAAAACCCTACGCCAAACACCAGAAGTACCCCAATCAGACTCAAAAATCCTTTCATCCTCCAAAACCCCTTTTTCAATCATCTATTTTAAAAATATGCCCGCAAGAATGGTGAAACGCTCCAATCATTTATGCTGTCACCAGCCCCATATAAATCAGCTCTGATGGATTTACCGGATTGCTACCCAGCCCCACTGTATCTCCGGGCCGCGGAATTTGCAGCTTGGAAACGAGTGTTTCCAGTGTTTTTTGGTATCGATTGCCGTTAACTTCCGTCACATCTAGTACAAGCACCACAATCGGATCAAAATTTACGAGCTTCCCGGTATCTGTTACCGAAATGACAACCGCAGTCGCTGCCATCGCCAATCCACCGTTAGCCGCTGCTTGAGCTTGTCTTGCCGAGTTTAAGCTCTGGTTGATCTGTTCCCGATGCTCTTTGGGGATCAGACCTTTCATAAATAATCCGGATAAGCCCTTATTCATCAGTTGATCAGCATGTTCTATCGCATCCTGCTGTTTTTTCTTCTTGCCGAAAAAGTTCATCATGTGGCTGCACCTCATATTTTGTATTGTTGTTGTGCCTTATGAATTCAGTATAGAAGACGGTATCCGGCATCACAATATGTTTTGGCACATACAAAAAAACCGAAAAAACAGCAGCTTTAAACTGTATTTTGTCGGTTTAGTTTTGAACTTTGGGGCGGTTTGCACAAAATTTTGCGCACTTCGGAGCATTCTTTTACACGATCATCTGATCGTTTTGTGAAAAACGAATGCATCAGACTATTTTTTACGCAAAAGATAGACCAGTTTACGATAATAGGCTGATGATTCTTTATAACGACGACTGTCCTCGGACACTACAGCCAGCGTTTCATATAGTTGCTCAAGCCGCGCAGGATGCTGGAGGGCTTCAAAATAAGGCAAGCATTGCTGAGCATGCTTCCAAAAAGCATCCTGTTTTCCCTGGGCAAGCGCAAGCTGGCTTTCATAAAAATCAAGCCCCATTTGCTGATCCGTTGTCAGATTAGTTTTACGCAGCTGATCCAGATGCTGTGAGAGCAGCCCCCAGTTTTTCCGGGCAAACGCAATCTCGCAGCGATATATCAGCGTAACGGGCAGCATCATTTGTTGCATTTCCTCTCGCTCCCGACTCACCAGTGCTTCAAAACGCACCACTTCCTCCAAGGCCTTATCCAGCTCGCCAATCGACGTCAGCATAATAATCCGATTGTTCAGGATCGTCGTGAGCATATCTGCTGCATTTTCCAAATAGACCAAATTGGCCTCCGCCATAGACAACGTTAACAGTGCTTCCTGTACAGAACCCATAGCAAAACAATATCCGCTGTAAGCCACATACAGACCCGTCAAACGGTGAAAAAGCCGATCATCATATACTCTGCGCATCGTCTGCTCAAATACCTGCTTTGCCTGATCAAATTGCTTGACCTGAATGCAGGCCTCCATCATAATGTTTTGCGCATTGAGCCAGTTTTCCGTCCCCTCTTCCACCAATCGGATTAACTGCGTAACGTTATTCAGCACATCATAATAATGATTTTTAGAGCGGAGATACTGGATTTTATAAAATAAAATTGCTTTTTTTAGCGGTGCGGGCAGCTCCACCTCATCCGAACGACCAAACTTCTCCAAATAAAAATTCAAATAGGTTTGATGTAAATATTCATAGGCCGTTGGGTCATTTAATTGCTGGTAATAAACGGCCTTCATCAAATAAGTCGTCATTTCCACTACCAGTGAATCGTTGCGATCCTCCAGCTGATCCACATAGCCTTCCGTGGCAGGATTAGCCAGCTTGGACAGCTCTGTAAAAATCTTATCCGCTGTAGCCAGCGTTTCCTCATCCTCTGCCGCTGCACGTAAGAGGTACGATGGGTTTACACCTAAACGCCCAGCAATTTGCTCGGCCAGATCCTCTGCTAACGGGTAACGGTCGGCCAGTATATTCGCAAAATGTGCAGGTGTCACCAGCCCGTCTACCAGCTCTTTACGGGACAGGTTTTTCTTTTTACACAAAAATTCAATGCGTTCCTTAAGCATGGAGTATTCCTTTCTACACTGATTATCGGTCATACAGTGAGGGACGCCGATCTTCAAACACCGGAATACGACCACGCACGTCCTGCACCAAGGCAGACTCAATCGTTCCTGTGAGAATCTCCTCCTGCTCTCCGCCCTCAGCAATGATTTCTCCCCATGGATCAATAATAAGTGAATGCCCGAAGAAATCAGTTTCTCCGCTGCGACCTACCCGGTTACAAGCAATGACATACATTTGATTTTCTATAGCACGTGCGGTCAGCAAGGTGCGCCAGTGATGCAGCCGAGGATGAGGCCATTCTGCGGGTACGATCAGCAAATTCGCGCCCGACAGAGCCAAACTGCGGGCTAGTTCAGGAAACCGGATATCATAGCAGATCGACGCACCTGCCTGAATCCCATCATCCAGTGCGAATAAAACCTTTTCTTCGCCAGGCTGCAAATATTTTTCTTCATCCATAAGTCGGAATAGATGAATTTTGGAATACGAAGCAACCTCTCTGCCTGTTCGGTCAAAAACAAGCATCGTATTATACACATGACCGTCGCTTTTTTTCTCTGCGATCGACCCAGCTACTACGTTCACTTGGTGGGTGGCAGCGAATGCTGCTATCCATACCCGGGTCTCCGTTCCTTCCTTGTCCGCCAGCTCATGAATGCGCTCCAAGGCATAGCCTGTGTTCCACATTTCTGGCAGGACAATCAGATCCGGCCTCAGTTCGGCTTTCATCGCTTGTTCCATTAAAGCTCGGATATGACTGCGGTTTTCCGGGGGATTTCCTATCTCTATGTGAGCTTGTATGAGTGCAACACTGAACGGCTGAGCTTCCTGATACGTCAAAATCCTTCATCCTCCTTGTGAGCCGGAGCTTCTCGTGACCCATTGTCCGGTATTTTCTCCCATCATAGCCCGATCAGTCTGGATTACGCAACCATGCAAGCTTAATTCCCCCTATACAGCTCGGTAAAATCGTGATAGATTATTTCTTAAACTATTCCAAAAGGTCGTGTACATGGATGACTCATTTTTCTATTCCTTCCTCTGACGTCATGAAACAGTTACCCACTCAATTTTTTGCCACACTTGTACAAAATGTAAACCGTGAAATCGCGGCGGGGCATGATGTCATTAATCTCGGACAGGGGAACCCCGATACCCCCACTCCTTCTCATATTGTAAAAGCTTTGCAGGAATCAGCAGATAACCCGCTATATCATAAATATTCGCCATTTCGCGGTTATAGCTTTCTCAAGGAAGCCGTTGCCCAGCGCTATCAGGAGGATTACGGTGTGACGCTCAACCCTGAAACCGAGGTCGCCATCCTGTTTGGCGGAAAAACAGGTTTGGTTCAGCTGCCGCAAGTCTTACTCAATCCCGGCGATGTGTGTCTCGTCCCTGATCCCGGCTACCCGGACTACTGGTCTGGTGTAGCCTTGGCTAAAGCGGAAATGTCTTTTCTGTCATTAAAGGAAGAGAATCGTTTTCTGCCCGACTATGAAGCCATTTCCGCGGAAGACCGCCGCCGCGCTAAGCTAATGTTCCTTAACTATCCGAATAATCCTACCTCGGCTACTGCTCCACTTTCCTTTTACGAGGATACGGTTGAATTCGCGCAACGTAACGGCATTGTGGTTGCCAGTGATTTTGCCTATGGCGCTATTGGATTTGATGGCGAACGTCCGGTAAGCTTCCTACAGGCTAAGGGTGCTAAAGACGTGGGGATTGAGTTCTATACCTTGTCCAAAACGTACAATATGGCGGGCTGGCGTGTTGGTTTCGCGCTCGGTAATGCCGAAATCATCTCGATGATTAATCTGTTACAGGATCATATTTATGTAAGCTTGTTTGGCGGCATTCAGGCAGCAGCGGCGACAGCCCTGACGGCCTCGCAGAACTGCGTAGGCGAGCTGGTAGCCCGCTATGAATCACGCCGTAACGCTTTTTATGATGCACTTGGGCAAATAGGCTGGAAGGCGACGCGCCCAAGCGGCTCCTTTTTCAGTTGGCTGCCTGTGCCGCAGGGCTATACTTCGGCTTCTTTTGCCGATCTGCTGTTGCGGGAAGCCAAGGTGGCTGTCGCTCCAGGGATCGGCTTCGGGAGCGGCGGCGAAGGATATGTGCGAGCGGGGCTGCTGAGCTCAGAAACTCGACTGACCGAGGCGGCTGATCGAATTGGCAAGCTAAACCTGTTTGGTTAAGCCGTATTTTCCAGCTACAACTTCTTTGCCAAACCTGGTCTTTTCGTGGTATTCTGTATCCAATATCATTTAGCGCGTTGAAGGGACTATTAAGAGAGACTCGGTCCTGTTCAGAGAGTAAATTCCGATAGGCTGCAAGAATTTACCTGGACTCTCTCCCAACTCCTATCCCCGAGCGCCCTGCGCAATCAGGCGGTCCCTGCCGTTAACAGGTTTCAAGTGGGATGATCATGAATCATCAATGAAGGTGGTACCGCGGAAGCACAAACTTTCGTCCTTTGCATACAAAGGATGGAAGTTTTTTTGCATTAAAAAGAGTAAAATTAAGGAAGTGGACGTCTTGTCAACACGAATCGTCATTAAAATCGGAAGCAGCTCTCTGACTGGAGTGGAAGGTGGCTTGAATCGGGAAGCCATCGCTTATTTTGCCCGGGAAATCAGCTTGCTTCGTGCAAAAGGTCATGAAGTGCTGCTGGTTACATCAGGCGCAGTAGCCGCCGGATTCAGGGAGATTGGGTACCCGTTTCGCCCTAAGCTACTGCATGAAAAGCAGGCGGCAGCAGCTGTTGGCCAAGCTCTTCTCATGCAGGCCTATGAGCAGGCTTTTAAAGATTTTGACCTAGTGATCGCGCAGGTTCTGCTAACCCGTAGTGACTTTTTGAGCCGCAAACGGATGAATAATGCCGGAATGACCGTAGAAGAATTGCTGCGCCAGCAGGTTATCCCGATCTTTAACGAAAATGATACTGTATCGATTGACGAATTGAAATTCGGCGATAACGATATGCTGTCCGCGCTGGTTGCCAATCTGGTCAAAGCTCAGCATCTGATTATCATTACGGACACCGATGGCGTATATACGGCAGATCCGCGCAAGCATCCGAATGCCGTACGTTTTGAACGTATCGAAGAAATTACAGAGGAGATTTATGCATTAGCTGGAGGTTCTGGATCGTCTGTAGGTACTGGCGGCATGCGATCCAAGATCGAAGCTGCCAAAGTCGCTACACGCGGCGGTGTACCTGTATATGTGGGACGCGTAAGCGCGAATGGTGATCTAGACGCAGCCGTCGAAGGACACGGACCGGGAACTTATTTTGACACCCACCTCTCTTCACTTCCGATGAAAAAACAGTGGCTTGGATTTATGTCCACCCCTCTGGGCGCAGTGCATGTAGACGAAGGGGCTGAGGAAGCGTTGGTTCACGGAGGACACAGTCTACTTCCGGTTGGCGTACGACGGGTCGAGGGCAGCTTTCATGCCGGAGATGTCGTTGAGGTGCTCGGACCGGAAAATAAAGTGTTAGGACGCGGCATCGTCAATTATGACGATGAACAGCTCCGAAATGTACAAGGATTACCCAGCGGCGAGGTTGTGGGCAAAATTGGTCCCATTCACCGGCTTGAGGTGATCCACAGGGATGAATGGATTACATTATGTATGTAGGGAGGCCATAATATGAGTGATTTAACGACAAACACAGCGATAACAGCGGATAACCAATTCAGCGAAGTACGCACCAAAGCAAGTCTTGCGAAAAAAAGTGCCGGGGTTATGAACCGACTGACTACAGCACAAAAAAACGAAGCATTGCTTGCTATGGCAGAAGCTCTAGTGAACCATACAGAAGAGCTGATTGCAGCAAACCATAATGACCTGAAACGTGGACGGGAACTGGGAACATCCGAATCACTGCTCGACCGCCTCAAGCTGACCGAGGAGCGAATCGGGGCTATTGCCGAAGGATTACGCCAGATTGCGGCACTACCTGATCCAGTTGGCGACACGCTTGAGCATATTGAACGTCCCAATGGTCTACGAATTGAAAAAATACGTGTACCGCTGGGTGTCATCGGTATCATATATGAAGCGCGTCCAAATGTAACCGTGGATGCAGCGGGCCTGTGCTTGAAAACAGGCAATCCGGTTGTACTGCGCGGTGGTTCGGCTGCTCTCTCCTCCAACCGCAAGATCATTGAAGTGCTTCAGCAGGCGCTAGACGCAACAGCCGTGCCACGCGAGGCGCTTCAACTCATTGAAGATTCAGATCGTGCCTCCGTCAATGAAATGCTCACCTTGAACGGCTTGCTGGATGTGATTATTCCACGCGGCGGGCGTTCACTCATTCAAAATGTTGTTCAGAATGCTACCGTGCCTGTCATCGAAACCGGGGCTGGCGTATGCCATACATTCTTGGACGCTACAGCAAATACAGAAATGGCCGAAGCGATTACACTCAATGCGAAGGTACAAAGACCGTCCGTGTGCAACTCGATGGAAACACTGCTCGTACACTCGGATTATGCACAAGCACATTTAACAGGATTGGCTGAACGTTTTCGTGATGCCGGGGTTGAGCTGCGCGGCTGTGTAAGGACACGAGAACTGGCTCCTTGGGCTGTTCCTGCCACGGAAGAGGATTATGGTACCGAGTACAATGATTACATCTTAAACGTTAAAGTCGTACACAATTTGGACGAAGTACTGGAGCATATTGCCCGTTATGGTACGATGCATTCAGAGTGTATTGTCACTGAGAATAAAGCTCATGCCGATCGTTTTCTGCAAGAAGTGGACGCGGCAGCCGTGTACCACAATGCATCCACCCGCTTCACGGATGGCTTCGAGTTTGGATTTGGGGCGGAGATCGGAATCAGCACACAAAAATTACATGCCCGCGGCCCCATGGGATTGCCTGCCTTGACTTCAACCAAATACCGCGTGTACGGTACTGGACAAATCAGGGAATAATATCATAAATCAATCCGTATCTTTGGAGGTATGAATCCATGTGTGAATCACAAACAAAAGTTTTAATTAACGAGCAAATTACGTTTTTCGGGGCAGGTTCAATGGCTGAGGCTATTATTCGTGGGATGACGAATCGTTCTGTCGTCAAACGTGGCGGTATTACCGTCATCAACCGCAGTAATCAGGCTCGTCTTGAAGAACTTCAACAGCAATACGGAGTATTGTTCCAAACTGAAGATGCCGCCAAAACAGAACTGCTGCGTCATTCTCCAGTGATCGTGCTTGCCATGAAGCCTAAAGATGCTGCCGGAGCACTTGAACAGCTTGGTCCCCTCCTGTCAGATGAACAGCTGATCATTTCAGTCATCGCCGGATTGTCTATTCGTACCATGCAAACGTTGCTTGGTCGTAAGCAGCCAATCGCGCGGACGATGCCCAATACATCCAGCTCAATTGGACTGGGAGCCACAGGCATCAGCTTTTCCAAGGAGATCAGCGAAAGTCAACGTAAAAACGTGCTTACAATGTTCGAATCTGTAGGTACAGTCACGGTTATAGAAGAAGAGAAAATGGATGTATTGACCGGCATTTCTGGAAGCGGCCCTGCCTATGTCTACTACTTAATGGAAGCCATGATTGCTGGGGGAATCCGCGGTGGCTTGACTCCTGAACAAGCGCACGAACTAACAGTGCAAACTGCGCTTGGTGCAGCACGCATGGTGCAGCAAACCGGAGAGGAGCCTTCTGCCCTTCGTCACAAAATTATGTCTCCTAATGGTTCCACGGTAGCTGCATTGGAGACACTGGACAAAGGTGACTTCTACGAAACAGTGATTGCGGCGGTGCAGCGCTGCGCTGAACGATCCCGCGAGATGGGAGCTGTACTTAAGGAGGGAATTGAGTGAGCTATTGCCTGGCGACCTACCGAATATACGATGACAAAGCTGATTTTAACCAAAAGGCCCAATCTATTGCCATCGGCATGACGGTGGGCAGCTGGACTGAGCTCCCGCAGGCCAAGCGGGATGCGATGCAAAAACATCTCGGCTCTGTTCAATCTGTAGATATTCACGATGGAGGCCCCGGTGAGCGATACGCCGACTTGATGATTGCTTACCCGGATGTCAATTTCAGCCGAGACATTCCCGCATTGCTAGTTACAGTCTTCGGCAAAATTTCGATGGACGGCCGAATTAAGCTGATGAAGCTGGGGTTCTCGGAAGCATTCCTCTCTGCTTTTTCAGGACCGAAATTCGGTATCAGCGGCTTGCGCGAGCAGCTTGGCGTGTATGACCGGCCTCTGCTCATGAGCATTTTTAAATCCGTGATTGGGCTCAATTTGGAAGAACTGCGTGAACAGTTTACCCGTCAGGCTCTCGGCGGCGTCGATCTGATCAAGGACGACGAGATCTTATTTGAAAATGCGCTGACGCCGATTGAAAAACGTGTCGAAGCCTGTATCCGAGCTGCCGAAGAGGCTGAGCGTGAAACTGGTAAAAAGCTGCTGTATGCCGCTAATTTAACCGGTCCAACCTCGCAGCTCAGGGCGCAAGCCCTCAAAGCTATCGACGCAGGCGCGAACGCGTTACTGTTTAACGTACTGGCCTACGGTTATGATGTGCTGCATGAACTTAGCAGCGATCCTGCCGTTTCAGTACCGATTGCAGCCCATCCTTCATTAGCAGGTGCTGCTTACCCCTCGCCTCATTATGGTATTTCGGCGTCCGTCCTGCTTGGTCAGCTTATGCGGCTGGCTGGCGCTGATCTCGTCCTCTTCCCTTCTCCTTACGGTTCAGTGACGATGCCACGTGAGGAAAACATGGCGATCCGCGATGAGCTGATCACCCCTGATTCACCGCTGAAGGCCTGCATGCCTGTCCCTTCCGCAGGGATACACCCCGGCCTAGTGCCGCTCATTGTCCGCGATTTTGGTACCGATGTGGTGGTTAACGCTGGAGGCGGTATTCACGGACATCCGCTGGGTACGGAAGCTGGCGGACGCGCCTTTGTGCAAGCGATTGAAGCGGTCCAGCAAAATGTCCCGCTGGCACAATACGCCCGCACTCATCCCGAGCTGCAATCTGCGCTCGACACGTGGGGAGGCGAACGATGAGCACTGCCAAGAAGCCTGTCATTTTTTGCGATTTTGACGGGACCATTACAAACAGCGATAATATTGTCGCTATTATGAAGCATTTTAAGCCTGCGGGCTATGAGCCCATCATGCATCAAATCGTGAGCGGACATATGTCCATTCGTGAAGGCGTAGATGCGATGTTCGCCCTGATGCCTTCAGAGCTTAAAGAAGACATTATCTCATATGTACTTGGACAAGCGGGTATACGTGAGGGCTTTGCACGCTTTTTGGACTTTGTACGAGAGCAGCAGATTGAATTTTTTGTTACTAGCGGGGGCATTGATTTTTTTATTGATCCATTGCTAGAACCGTTCGACATCCCGCAGGATCACATCTTTTGCAACGGAGCGGACTTTTCCGGGGCTCACATCCAGATCACGTGGCCGCATCCATGTAATGAGCCGTGTAAGAATGACTGCGGCATGTGCAAAACGACCGTCATTCGTCAATACCCTCCCGAGCAATACGAACGGATTTTGATTGGCGACAGTCTGACCGATTTTGAAGGTGCCAAAATTGCCGATCTTGTGTACTCCCGCTCGCATCTGACATTAAAGTGTCAAGAGCTTGGCGTACCGCATGTACCCTTTGAGACATTTGATGATATTATCGAGGATTTAAAGCAAAAACAGGAGCAGGGGGTACTGTAATGAGTTTTAACTTGGCAGACATTTCATTCGAGGAAAAACGCCGTTCGTTGGAAGAACTCGCTGATGTCAAGGAGCTATTCGCCTCTCGTAACTGGTTCCCAGGCACAAGCGGCAATTTATCGATCCGAATCGGTGATTTTCATCCTGAACAATTTTATTTTGCAGTCACCGCTAGCGGCAAGGATAAGACCAAACGCACTCCTGAGGATTTTCTATTCGTAGACCAATACGGAAAAGCGGCAGAAGCCACAAACCTCAAGCCAAGTGCTGAAACGCTCATCCATTGCGAAATTTACCGCCTGACAGGCTGTGGAGCAGTTTTTCATGTGCATACCGTGTTTAACAACCTGATTTCCGAATACTACGGCGAGCAGGGCTTTGTACCTGTGCAAGGCATCGAGCTCATTAAGGCTTTTAACATTTGGGAGGAAAATGCCGCCATCCAGATTCCCGTGCTGCCAAATTATGCTGATATCGCCTCGATTGCCAAGCTGGTACCAGGCGTGCTGAATGATCAGGTTCCAGGAATTTTATTGCGTAATCATGGCATTTATGCATGGGGTCGTGATGTGTTTGAAGCTAAAAAGCATCTAGAGGCGTTTGAATTTCTGTTTGAAACGACCTATCGCTCCCTACTACTAAAAACTTCGAAATGAATAAATCATAAATATTAAAGATGCATATCATTGAATTGTAAAAGTGGTCAGTGAATATCGAGAACGGAACCTAGCGAAAGCACGGAACGTTCTTTTTTTTATTAAAAAAGCAACCTGTCCTACTGGCGACATAAAATCTAATCTTTTTTTCTCAAATTGAGCTTTTAAATCCGATGAAGGTATCACTGAAAATTGAAAGGCAACTGGGGTGATAAGGTGAGTAAAGAATTAGAGGATACCATTTGTGATTACTGACTTTAACATAAAGGTGTTATCTTCAGATTTTGTACATGCAACATACTGTACTGAGTCGATTGATACCGGAAATAAGTCATTAAGAAGTTCCATTTGGAAATTAAATGAAGGGCAATGGCAAATGATTTTTCTTCAGGGAACCCCAACCCAGTAGAAGCCCATTCTAAACCCTCGATCTCCTAAATCCTACAAACATCTTAGAATATTTTCATTGCCTGGCAAATTCCTTTTACTTGATGTTGTAAAAAAACGTCCCCTATTGAGGACGTTCCAGCGTGAATTGCTCTCCTAGCTTCGCATAGTTGTTTCCAGCCAGCCGACTCACCGGACGCAACTCCTTGGCGATCACATATGTATTTTGGTACGCTTCCTCCGACAAATGATACTGCACTACACGCCCAATTAATAGATCACAGGCAGGTGTGTCCTCCTTGCCTCCCAGCGGTATCACTTTCTCCAAAATACATTCCAACCGTATTTTCGCTTCAGTCACACCAGGAACGGCGATTTTTGTACTCTTAATCGGGGTAAGACCTGCCAGTGCAACCTCACTCTCCTCCGGCGCCAGACGGGAAGCCGTCACATTCACCGCCCCCACATTGTCTTCGTCTGTAATATGTACGACAAAAGCATTATGCTCCATCGCATTACGTGCTGTATCTTTGGAAACTCCATCGACACGCTGTACAGATACAGACAGCAGTGGCGGCTCAGCGGCAACGATGGAAAAATAACTGAACGGAGCACCATTCAGCACGCCTTCGCTGCTCAAAGTCGTTACAAACGCTACCGGCCTTGGGATAATACTTCCGGTCAACAGCTTATAATTTTTCACGCTCTGTAAGTGTGTCAGGATTCAATGAAATCATTTTTCCCCTCTTTTCCGGTTACATTCGCTCTTCGAATGCATATCATCAAGTTACGCTCCCTTACAAGTATCGCGCGTATAATACAAAATGTAAAGCTGAAGCTGGAAGCACTCTCTATTTTTCAATCACATTCCCCTGACTGTCACGCACAGTAACCGCTATTCCCTCAGGTACCGCAATGGTAACGTCCAGCTGATGATGTGTTTGCATAAAACGTGTGGGAACCTGGCTGAGAAGTACATATAGTGTATCTCCAATATGCTTGGTCTGATACAGCTCGGTTCCTTTGAAATCATCCTCATTGCCTGTATATACATAACTCCCGAACACATGCACCTCCGGTGAGGTGGTTGCGTCAATTTTGACCGCATAAGGATCTTCACCCTGCACAATCACCTTAGTTACTCCGGCAGGCAGTTTTTCATGCCAGTCTGGAAGAATCCTTGTTTCCTGAACCGAACTCATTATTTCTCTAACTTGCGGAGTGATCCCCAGTGAACTGACCAATGCAAATCCGATACAACAAAAAACCAATACCGCCGTAATAAACATACTGAACAGGTCATAGCGAATGCGCTCACGTGTCCCTTTCCAAGCAGTATACATTAAAATTTCCAGTCCCAGCAAAACAAATACGACAGGCCACCAGGTTAGCGCCTGATCCAGTATGCCTGCTCCCCAAAACCTGGAAGCAAACGTTACACCGCCCAGCAGCACCAAGAACAGCCCCATGGATAGCCTTCCGACTTTCCACACCCCTGTTGGCGCGTTGGAGTTCTTAGAGGGACCATTCTTATGGGATGAAGTGCCCAATAAGCCTATCGCCCCATTCACATCGTTCTGAGAGTGATGGGCTCCCTTGAAGGAAGCCTCACTCTTTGAAAATTCAGTATCCATTTTATCGTTTCTCCTTTGCTCGCTTAGATTTGGAATTACCGATCATCATCCAAACACCGCCGCCAATTAATAGGAAGGAGACAATAATGGTTCGTAAATACATGTCAACTATATTGTAAATTTGTCCATCCGGGAACAGACGGTCCAGTGTGGGAACAAGTACGTTAATCAGGATGTAGTATGCACCTAGCAGAAGCAGTCCCAAGCCTACCCAACGGTGATATTGAGCAAACATACCGATCACAGGCTTGTCGATCAGCTGCTCTTGTCCATAACGGCTTACCTGCTGCAATGCATCAAAAAAGCTGTAAAACCACACCACCGGGATTAGGAACAAAAAGAGTGAAAGGTGTAGCACGTCCAGTATATAGATAAATCCTAAAAACAGTAGCATGAGCTGGAGTCCACGTTTTTGCAAACCAATATACATATGCCCAGCACCGGGAAATACCGATAAAATGGTAGCCAACATTTTACTACGACGTCCCTCAACTCTTCCATACTCCAGTTCCTCAAACAAAGTCCGGTCCTGAAGAATGTCTCCGGCTTGTTTACGATGTACATGCTGCACCGCATCAAACATACAATACAACCAAATAATCGGCAACACGCCCGCAAACGCCAAAAATCCGGATTCGTTCGTAATGCTCGTGATAAAGACAAGGATCGCTCCAAAGCCAAAGAAGGATAGCAGAAAAGACAAACCACGCTGCATCAGCCCCAAATGAAGGTGTCCCAATCCAGGAATAAATGACAGCAAAATCGTAAAAAATCGTTCATTGTCCGATCCTTTTTGAAAAGCAGGTGATCCTGCCATACCATAATGTCCTTGTTGATAATGGTTATACCCCGGGGCATTCGTGCCTGTGTCTGTTGCCCCCTCTGGTACCTCTCCTGTTAAATCAGCCTGTCCATAAGGTCCACTTTGCGAGTAAAAGCCATATGGATTGGGTCCTGCATGAGGGGGATAAGGAGCAGCGACTGCGCGAGGATCGTAACGTAATAAGCTAATCACAATATGCAGCATGCTGAGTCCCCATAAAAGAGCAGCAATAAAAATACTCACCAAAAAAGGCGTTCCGTCACTTGCTACCACTGAAAAAAATATTCCCCCTGCCAGACATCCGAAAAACAAAATGGTATATACAAACGCATTGGCTTTTCTGGTCCAGTAATAGTGTCCTACACCCGGAATAATGTTCAATAGAAATGCCAAGAGCTTGCTTCGTTCCGTATAAGGCATTGCTACACTTCCTTTCTATTTACGGGATCTTGATACAAATTCCCAACAGATGGTTGACTTTAAACTTGTTCATCTTACCCTTAACTTAATTTAGGGCTTTAATTTATCGAGCCAGGTTGTCGTAGCTTGCATGACTTCTTCACTGTAAGAGACGCGTTCTTTTGGAGGAATCGGCTTATCGCCTGTTTGCGGCATCATTTTGTCAAAGGCTCCACTGGAAAGCAAGATCAACGTCAGACTTGCGGCAACAACATAGTGAAACACAGGTTTTTCAAACCAGCGGCGTTTTTTGAACAAAACTTGATTTGGTTCCATTTCTATCTCGGGAAGAACAGCCATTACCTGATCTGTGAAGCGCTCCGTGTCCATCCAGCCAGAGTAATCTTTCAAGGTTGGCTCTAATTGCTCCAGTGCGACAAGATATAGCATAAGCGCCTGTTCATCTTCCAATAAGAGCCTTTCCAGTCGGGTAGATTCCTCTATCGAACAAGCTCCTGTAATGTATGCATGCCAGTCATTTGTTTGCCCTTCTATCCACGGTCTATCCTGTTGGTCAGTCATTGCCATTCCTCCTCCTTCCAGTGATTTCGAATCCATATTCGTGCCCGATAGAGTCTGGACTCTACCGTTTTTAAAGCTACCTGCGTCTCTTCTGCAATTTGGTCGTAGGTTTTGCCCTGCATATAGTAGGCTTGAATAATATCCCGATGTTGCTGGGGCAACTGAGCGATTTTTTGCGATAGTTCTTTAATTTGCTCCTCGCGGATGAGACGAGCCAGCACATCCTCATCCCGGGAAGGGAGCTGTACAAGGGATTGTGCGACGTCTATTAGCTCTGCGGGGCGTCTGTCCTGTTTGCGCTTAATATCCAGCGCTTTGTGGAGCGCAATTCGGCTCAGCCACGTTTTAAATCCTTCGTTCCGGTACTGGGGGAGAGACTTGTACACCTGAACGAACGCCTCCTGCGCGGCATCTTCGGCTTCCTTGCTGTCATGCAGTACCGAATAGGCGATATGAAATACATGCTTGCTGTACAGCTCTACGATCTCACGGAACGCCTGCCGGTCACCAGACCGTATTCGTTCAATGATTCTCTCTATATCAATGACGCTCTCCCCCTTCCCAATACTATAGACGCCAGGAAATTTCCTTCCCCTGCATATTTCGAAAAAATAATTTAAAAAGGACACACCCTCCTGACGGAATGGTGTGTCCTCTATCATTAAAGCCTATTTACTCGTCTTCATTTCGGCTTAGCTCACGCGCACAGGCGATATTCCATGTTGTCCTCATTGCACAATAGCCAATCTGCAGTAACAGCCTTCATATATAAGTCTACTACCTAAAAGACTTAGACCGATACATTAATTGCGTCCGCCACCACGGAATCGCTGGGCGTATTCTTTGGCATCCTGTGCATTACGGACACGGTTTCGGCTCCACTCCAGCAAAATACGGTCTATATACCGGAAATGTACTTTCCCTGCAAATACCGCTTCCTTCAAAGCCAGCAAAATCAGCTCCTCGGGATACCGATCCTGATCCACCCAGCTGGTGATCGTCTCGTATTCCATCGGTGACAATGGGCGCCCGAATTCTTTCTCAAAAATCGTGAACAAATTCCGTTCTTCTGTAAGCGAGGATTCTGATATTCCATTCAGTAAATCCGGCTTTCCGGCAAACAAAATGTCATCTTCATCATGCTGCTCATTACGCTCAGCGATCATACATTCTGCCAACTTACGGTACAGCCCCGTCAAATTGTAACGTTCGAATTGTACGGATGAGCTGCGGTCTTCTACGGAATCGATTCTCAAAAATCCTTCTTTCATGAGCTTACTGAAATAGAGTGCGATTTCGTTCGCAGTGCATCCGATACGTGACTGCAATTGTTCCCATGTCGGAAATTCATTACGTTCCGCTTGTTTAAAGGCAAGCAACTGCATCAGTAGCAGCATTTCACCATCCGTCAGCCGAAGTGTCCGATAATGCTTGAGCAGGGCGTAGGGAATCTGGACCATTCCGGCTTCCATAGCAAAGGCTACTCCCTCCGCCCATTCTGCCGCTGACGTCTTGTCGAATGATCCGGTCATCGGTTACGGATACAAACGATACAGCATACGTGGGAACGGAATCGTTTCACGTACATGATCGAGTCCACAAATCCATGCTACTGTACGCTCCAGGCCCAGTCCAAAGCCGGAATGCGGAACGGTACCATAGGTGCGTAAATCCATATACCATTGGTAGGCTTCACGAGCCAAGTTATGCTCGTTAAAACGTTCTTCCATCAATGCTGGATCATCAATCCGTTGGGAACCCCCGATAATTTCGCCATAACCTTCAGGAGCGATCATATCAGCACACAGAACAACCTCTGGGCGGGATGGGTCAGGTTTCATATAGAATGCTTTAATGTGAGTCGGCCAATGCGTAATGAACACAGGCTTGTTATATCTTTCGGCAATAGCTGTTTCATGAGGAGCACCAAAGTCTTCCCCCCACGGGATATCGAATCCTTCACCTTGAAGGAAGGCAATCGCCTCATCGTACGTAATCCGTGGGAACTCGCCTTGAATTTGCTCCAGCTTCGAAACATCGCGTCCGATGGCTTCAAGCTCCTTCGCACAATTTTTCAGAACAGACTGCACGATATGGCTTACAAACTGCTCCTGAACGCGCAAGGATTCTTCATGATCCACAAAAGCCATCTCAGGCTCGATCATCCAGAACTCAATCAGGTGACGACGTGTTTTAGACTTTTCCGCACGGAAAGTTGGACCAAAGGAATATACTTTGCCCAGCGCCATTGCCGCGGCTTCCATATACAACTGTCCGCTTTGTGTCAAATACGCATCTTCATCAAAATATTTAATGTGGAACAATTCTGTTGTGCCTTCTGCAGAGGAAGGAGTCAAAATGGGTGGGTCCACCTTCGTAAAGCCGTTGCCGTTAAAGAATTCCTGTACAGCACGGATAATTTCCGCCCGTACGATCAGAACAGCACGTTGCTTGGCGGAACGCAGCCATAAGTGACGATGATCCATCAGGAAATCTACACCATGCTCTTTGGGTGTAATCGGGTAGTTTTCGGTCAAATGAATTATTTCAATGCCTGTAACCGTTAATTCAAAGCCCGATTGGCTACGCGGTTCTTCACGCACCACTCCTGTAACGTAAAGGGAGCTCTCTTGAGTCAAGGATTTGGCGTCATTCCAAATATCCTCGGACACTTCGCTTTTCACGATAACCCCTTGAATATACCCGCTACCATCGCGCAGTTGCAGGAACTGAATTTTACCACTAGATCGTTTATTGTTTACCCAAGCACCGATTGTAACCGTTTCCCCTACATGGCGGCCCACTTGGGCAATCGTACTTTTATTTGTCATGACCGTCTCTCTCCTTGAACCGAAAATCAAACAGCCCTTCCCCTTGGGTCAGGCTGTTTGCTCTCGCTGTTTGGTGCATGTGGTACTTAAACCCTAGTTCCACATGTATAAAGTTTACACTTAGGGACCGAACTACTGAACCAGACGGAACGTGTCACGGGCAATTACCAGTTCTTCGTTTGTTGGAATGATCAGTACTTCTACCTTTGAATTTGCAGTTGTAATCCGGCGAATCTCGCCAGAACGAATAGCATTCAATGATTCATCCAGCTCGATACCGAGGAATGTCAGTTGTTCCAACACTCTCTTACGCAGAACGATGGAGTTCTCACCTACGCCTGCCGTAAATACAATTACGTCTACCCCGTTCATTGCGGCAGCATACGAACCAATATACTTGCGCAGACGGTATTCATACATTTCAAATGCCAATGTAGAATTAGCTTCGCCTTTTTCCATACCTTCTGTGATTTCACGCATGTCACTGCTGATACCCGAAATAGCTAAAAGTCCACTATGCTTGTTCAGCATGGAATTGACTTCATTGACAGTCAATTCTTCTTTGTTCATAACATAAGGTACGATTGCTGGATCCAAATCACCACTACGAGTACCCATCATCAGTCCTTCCAGTGGAGTCATACCCATGGAAGTATCTACAGACAAACCGCCTTGAACTGCTGTTACACTACCACCATTACCGATATGGCAAGTGATAATCTTCAGGTCTTCCAAAGGACGGCCGACAAATTTGGCAGCTTCCTTACTTACAAAGTCATGGGAAGTGCCGTGTGCACCGTAACGACGTACCTTGTACTTATTGTACAACACTCTCGGTATGGCGTACATATAAGCTTTTTCTGGCATGGTTTGATGGAACGAAGTATCAAATACCACAACTTGTGGGACTTCTGGCATATTCAATTCAGCCGCTTTAATCCCCATCATGGATGCTGGGTTATGCAGTGGAGCCAGGTCGAACAAGCGACGGATTTCACTCTTCGCTTCAGGAGTTACGAGCGCTGACTGTTTGAAAATTTCGCCTCCATGAACCACACGATGGCCCACAGCCTGAATTTCGCTAATGCTGGAGATAACACCATGCTCTGCATCTGTGAGTGCATTCAGCACTTTACGGATGGCAGTAGTATGCTCCAAAATTTCGCTAACTTCAGTGTATTCTTCCTTATTGGTTGGTTTATGCGTCAGAATTGAAGAGTCCATACCGATACGCTCTACCAATCCTTTTGCCAAAACGGACTCGTCCGTCATATCATACAATTGGTATTTCAGGGAAGAACTCCCTGCATTGATTACGAGAATTTTCATATCCGGTCACCATCCTTGTCGTACTTAAAGAAGCCTTCGCCCGATTTCACGCCCAGATTACCTGCACGCACCATTTTCTTCAGAACGATGGACGGACGATATTTCAATTCGCCGAATTCACGGAACATACGCTCCAGAGCAGCCAAAACGGAATCCAGACCAAAGCGGTCAGCCATTTCCAAAGGACCGTTTTGGAAGTTATAGCCGATTCGCATAGCGTCATCGATATCATCAGCGGAAGCCACGCCTTCTTGAAGTACATGGGCCGCTTCGTTAATCAGCAGACAGATAATCCGGCTTGTTACGAATCCAGGAGATTCATAAATCATGACTCCTTTTTTCTCCACTATTTCTTCCACGAACATTTTAGTGTGTTCAAATGTATCGTCCGAAGTTTTCAAACCACGAATAATTTCTACAAGATCAATACGGGATACTGGATAAATAAAGTGCATACCAATAACACGCTCTGGATACTTGGTCGAGCTGGCAAGCTCGGTCAGGCTCAGCGTGGATGTATTACTTGCAAGAATAATGTTGCTTGGACACACATGATCCAGCTCTTGGAAAACAACTTTCTTCTCGTCCAGATTCTCTGTAATGGTTTCAATGACCATATCACAGCTAGCGAGCTCCGCCAGATGGGATACTTTTTCAATGCGAGATAAAATCAGTTTTTTCTCTGCTTGGGTGATTGCCCACTTTTCCAGTTGCTTGTCTAGACTTGTTTCAATCATATTATAAGCGTAGTCTAGTTTCTCTGGTGTCTGCTCTACTAACAGCACATCGATTCCTTTGGACGCGAGCATTTCAGAAATACCTTGTCCCATGGTGCCGCCGCCAATGACGCCGATTTTTTTAAATTGCATGGTTCTTAACTCCACCCTTTCCTGGTCACTCTCATATATTGTATCCTTCTTTGTCGAAAAATACATGTTTATGTCCCAATAGATAATAATATCTTAGCACGGACTAAAAGTAAAAAAAAATAACCAGCATAAAAAATTATGCTGGTAATAAAGCATTTTCACTAAATTGACATCTAAATTGATCCCCAGACAGAGTTTCTTCCTTCATCAGAATGTCAAGAGAATTGTCGAACACAGGACGATGCTTTTCCAGCAACTCCAAAGTCCGATTATGCAAGTCATTCATAATTTCGCCATTTTCCCGCATAAGTTCCTCTTTTGTAACCATTTCCATGTTAATAATCCCTAGAGAAGTCAAACCGGAAGTCATCATCGTATGAACAATATTCAGCGCCTGCTCAAAATCATTACTTGAGCCCGTACTTCGACCGCCATAGTACATTTCTTCCGCAGTAGCCCCTGCGAGCGAGATCATAATCTGCTCCTCCAGGTACTGCTTGGTATATAAATAATGTTCTTGCTGTGGATTGTGACGCACGTAACCGAGCGCTTTCCCACGCGGGCTGAGCGCTACTTGACTTACGCTACCGGGACGGACGATTTCAGCCATAATAGCATGTCCCAGCTCGTGAATCGCTACACGTTTTTTCTCTTCCAATGTTGATTCTCGGTCTGTTTTTTCACCCATCATCACCTTGTCAATCGCCATGGATAGATGACTCTGCGCAATCATTTGACGATCCTGTCTCATTGCATAGATGGCCGCTTCATTCATGACGCTCTCCAACTGTGCACCGGAAAAACCGTAAGACTCCTCAGCGATTTTGTCCAAATTAGCATCTTCCTGAATCGGTTTGTTTTTGGCATGAATTTTAAGGATATGAAGACGGCCCTTCTTATCAGGCAAGTCTACTTGAATATGGCGGTCAAAGCGTCCTGGACGCGTTAAGGCGCTGTCCAGCATTTCTTTACGGTTTGTTGCCGCAATAAGTAATATCCGCGGTGTATCTGCCGAATAAATGCCATCCATTTCTGTCAGCAACTGATTCAAAGTCTGATCATATTCTCGTTGCTGTCCACCCTCACGCTTACCACCAATAACATCAATCTCGTCAATAAAAATAATTGCATTTTCTTTCTTTTCCTTGGCTGCACGAGTGCGAGCCTCCCGAAACAACTCACGGACACGACCTGCACCGACACCCACGTACATTTCAACAAATTCACTGCCTGAAGCTGCAACAAACACAGAATTGGTGTAGTGTGCAGCTGCTTTCGCCATCAGCGTTTTTCCTGTTCCCGGAGGGCCTGTAAGCAAAACGCCTTTCAATGGACGAATACCAAACTTGGAAATTTCATCATGCCGATTCAAAAAATCCAAGGCTTCACGCAATTCCTGTTTAGCGCTTTCTTGTCCACCAATTTCCTCAAAAGTCAGCTTGTCCGGACCATTTTTTTTACGTTTGCGCTCTTGCCCGGCACCTACGGCCAAGCCGCCACGAGCATGCATGAGCATTAACAAGCCGCTGAGCATCACGCCCGCAACCAGAAGAGGGATAATATTCACCCCAATAAAAACGAGAAATATAATGGTCACCGGCACAATACCGATTAATATTTCCTTGATCCATCTAGGCATTAGGCCATACCCCCATTTGCTGAGATTGACGTGGCAATACGATAAACTTGGTCGCTTTACCTTCGCTGAGTCGGATATAGACATTGTTCGAATCCATGTCGGTATCAGCTTTGATACCCGTCTTTTTCTTTTTCATCTGCTCAACTGTAGATGAAATTTGAGTATACTTTTTATTTTCCATCGCTTCGGCTACAGGAAACATAGCCTCAGACCACCATTGATTCAGTGCTGAATTGGAACGGTCTGCAATATCGAGCTTAATGGTGCGGCTGCCAATGATGGATTGTCCTTTTTGCTTAACTACATCGACCAATCCGGCCACATCCGCCTGCGGTTTGAGATCTAGTTTCAATACAACCTGATCCTGTTTAATATCTATTTGAGCGCTTGTCACGCCTGGATATTGAGAAACCAGTTTTTCCAGAGGACTTTGCATTGTAACCTGACGGTAAATGAACCATCCCCCAAACATCAACAAGGCTGCCAAAACGGCCGCCACAACAATAGGAACTGCACGCAATTTCAAACAACATCCTCCTCTCAAAATGTAAAACCCAGAAGAAACGGGACGAATGTCAACAAACAACCAAATTGCATGATCTTATAGAGATCAGCAACTCATTTTTCTATCATTTTTGTCTATCACTTATAAAATATAGTATATCATAACGTGAATCTAATATCGAAGGCAATGTGTGGAGGAGTTGTGATTTTCGTAGCAGCAAAAAAAGACGTAAATACGATTTAAGTCGCATTTACGTCTTTTCAACTTCAATCAGTCATTCTTTTAACAATACATTCTTTTCACCATCACTACTCCCATAACACGCTAGTAATTAGGTAAAGTATACTTTATCCCCGTCGATGCTCCATCTGAGAAACGGTAAAAGGTATAGTTATGATGGCTTTCATCATCGTAAAACAGTTGCCATACATATTCGCCATTGAACACACTCGGTTGGAGCCTTACAATTTTTGCATCTGGAAGTTGCTGCTGAATTATCGCTGTCATTTTTTGCTCGTCGACTCCGTTTTTCATCAGCTCGGTATGAACACCGCTTGGATCTGCGACAGGTACGTTAGGTTGTCCTTCCATTTTTTGAAAAGGGACCCACACCATTATATTTTCATTCTGTGCGTTTTTTCCTTGAACCACCCAATATATCTGATCCCACACAGATTTCCATGTCTGAGTCGTGCTAACCAGACCACCTGATTGCTTGGCCTTAATGATAGCGGCATTTTTCTCAGCCACCTGGTCTTGAGTAACATAGGAATAATACCAGAAAATGCTGACCAGGATCAGTATCACGGCCAAAATGGCGACCGCTATCCATTTTTTCTTATTTTTCAAACCCGTGCTTCCTCTCTAAGGGGATGTGACACCTGAATTAGCGCGACAGCAGCCCTTCAAAGGCGGCTTGTGCCTCATGTTTGATACGTTCCTCGTCCATCGTCAGGCATTCGCCGTTTTTCACAACCTGTCGACCGTCTACCCACACATGAGCCACGTCTTTGGCACTTGCAGAGTATACGGCATGGGAAATAAGATCTGTACGCGGCAAGAAATGGGCCTGATTCAGATCTAGCGCGATAAAGTCAGCCTTGTTGCCTGCTGCCAGCGCTCCTACTTCTTTTAAACCAATCGACTTTGCACCATACTCTGTTGCCAGACGCAGTGCTTCATTTGCAGGAACTGCTGTTGGGTCGCCAGATACTCCCTTGTGAATGAGTGCCGCCAGACGCATTTCCTCGAACATATCCAGGTTATTATTGCTGGCAGGACCGTCTGTTCCAAGAGAAACAGTAACTCCTGCACGCAGCAATTCAGGCACTCTAGCTACACCACTTGCCAGCTTCAAGTTGCTGCCTGGATTATGTGAAACCGCCACACCTCGTTCCGCTAATAAAGCTATCTCTTCGTCGTTCAAGTGTACGCCGTGGGCAACAAGTGAAGGGCGGGAGAAAAAGCCAAGCTTATCTAAGTGTGCAACTGGACGCAAACCGTAGTCGCGTACGTTTTGCTCAACTTCGGCGATGGTCTCGGACATGTGCGTATGCAATGGTAAATCGAGATCATGTGCTGCTTGAACAAATTTCTCAATAAACGCTGGCGGGCATGTGTATGGGGCATGCGGAGACATCATCGTTGTGATACGTCCGTCTGCTTTTCCATGCCAGTTACGGGCAAAAGTCACGGCCTCAGCCAGCTTGATCCGCTGTTCTTCTTCTGAACAGAGTCCAATGGCTCCACGCATCAAACTTGCACGGATGCCCGACTCTTCAGCTGCACGTGCCACCTCATCCATATGATCGTACATATCCAGGAAAGTTGTGGTTCCACCTTTCAGCATTTCCAGCACTGACAAGGATGTTCCCCAGTACACATCCGTAGATGTAAACTTGGCTTCCATAGGCCACATTTTTTCCTGAAGCCACACTTGAAGTGCCAAGTCATCTCCATACCCTCGCAGCAGAGACATCGCCGCATGACCATGAGTATTAATCAGACCAGGCAAAAACAATAACCCGTTACCGTCGATTGCTTCTGTCTCTTCCTCACCCGCAGGCAGAGTCTCGCCAATGTAAGTAATACGGCTATCCTCCACAATCATAAAACCATGGATTACCCCAGCTTCAGTTCCATTCACGGCAAAAGAACCGTTTTTAATCATCCATTTATTCACTGTCATATTGTGCTTCTTCCTTTCCGTCCTCCAAATAATAAGCGAGGCTAAGCAAATCAGTTGTAAAGTCTGTGGCATGAATCCGAATGTTGGCTGGTGCCTTGAGAGTAGTCGGTGCAAAGTTCAGGATCGCTCCAATTCCGCTCTCAATAAGCCTGTCAGCCACGTGCTGTGCTTCAAAATCAGGTACGGTAATAATCCCGATTCGAATGTGTTTTTCTTTCACAGTCGCTTCCAGTTCATCCATCGGTTGCACGACCAATGTATTGATCTTGGTTCCTACCTTATCCGGAAACGCATCAAATACCGCTACAATCTTCATATTGTCTTTTAAATAAGCGTTATAATTCGAAAGGGCTTGCCCCAGATTACCCGCTCCGACCAATACTACATTAATTTGTTGGTCGATTTTCAGGATATGGCGTATTTTCTCAATGAGATAAGAAACATCATAACCAATACCCTTCCGACCAAAATCTCCAAAATAAGCAAGATCTTTACGGATTTGGGCCGGGTTCAAATCTAGCCTCTGTCCCAACTCTTGAGAAGAGACCGTAGCCACCTCCCGTTTGTGCAGTGCATTCAGATAACGTAAATATACGGGTAACCTCCGTACGACAGCCTCTGAAATTTTATCTGATTTCATACTTGCTCCCCCTAATTGTAACGAACATACTTATGTCCGTCCGTTATGCCTCTGTCTCCGGGGCGGATTGGAGCCATTCGGCGATGCGGGGCACCATTTGCTCCGATGGCATATGCTCCATTTTTGGTCCCGGTAACGAGTACAAAAAGTGCTTTCCGTAATAGGATTCAATCACACGCGTATCATAAACGATAACGACCCCGTGGTCGTTCGCTGTACGTACCAACCGACCAAATCCCTGTTTGAAGCGAATGACCGCTTGCGGTACAGACAGCTTCATAAATGGATTCTTCTTCTGCTGCTGGAGCAGTTCGCTTTTTGCCTCCAGCAGCGGGTGATTCGGCGGTTGAAACGGCAAGCGAACAATGGCTAGACAAGTCAGAGCCTTCCCCGGAATATCGACGCCTTCCCAGAAACTGCTGGTCCCCAGCAATACAGAAGCTTTCGCTTCCTGAAACCGGCGGGTTAGCTTGCTGCGACTTCCACTGTCCACACCTTGTCCCAGCACAGTAATTTCGCTGGATGCTAAGGCCTCTTTGAGCGGCTCATACACTTGCCGGAGCATCCGATAGGACGTAAACAGAACGAGCATTCTCCCACGTGTCGCCTGAGCAGTCGCTCCTAGAGAGCTAACGAGCATATCTACAAAATGCGCATCTCCTACACTGCCCTTCACACTTGGGAAATCCCGTGGAATAACCAGCAACACCTGATCCCTGTAATTAAAGGGTGACGGGAGCTGCGAAGTCATCAGCCGCTCTTGATCTGCGGCCTCCTGTAAGCCGAGCTGATCGATCATGTACTGAAACGACTTATCTACCGACAAGGTAGCAGAAGTCAGAATAATGCTTCTTTTTTTGTCAAAAAACATTTCTTTCAACTGGCGGCTCACATCGACGGGCACCGCATAAAATTGCAATGATTTACTACGGAATTGCCCGCTCGCCTCGAGCCAGTATACGGTTGTTTCATCATCGAGTCGGATAAAAAAGCGCAAATTTTCTCGAATCCCCGCCAAATCCTTGAGCAGACCCGTGATATCTGTAATAAGGCTATCCGCCGCATAATCGTCATGTTCTTCCTTGACGTCCAGCATCAGCTTGTCGCCCTTGCGCAAAATTTCGCTCATTGTTACATATAGCTGATTTTCCAAAGCTCCCGCCTGATCCCACTTTGCAGGCTTGGCCGAAGGTTTGAGACGGGAAGAAAACTGTCCTGTTTCACCCGGTGTCGCATCACTTCGCTCCGGCAACATGCCAAACAGTTTGTCGCTTAGCAGGTCCCAAGTTTCCTTCACCTCTAACACGAGCGGATACAGCTGATCAATGGTTGAGGCCCAATCTGCCGACTTCTCGTGTCCCGATTTCGCCAACTGTTGACGAAGTGAAGGCAGTTGTCCATTCTTGCTGTCTTTGAACAGTCGCGTCAGTGTATGCACGAGTGTGAAATATTTCATATGCATACCTAGGTGTTTACCAGCTACTTCCTCCAGGTGATGGGCTTCATCTATCACCAGATGTTCATAGCTCGGCAATAACTGATGACTGGCTTTGACGTCTGTGAACAACTTAGAATGATTCGTAATAACAACATCCGCTATTCCTGCTTCATGGCGTGCACGATGATAATAACATTTGCGGAACCATGGGCAAGAACGACCAAGACAGGACTCTGAATCACTCGCCACCGTTTCCCAGAAATCCCCTCCACGGTTGCTCAGATTCAGTTCTTCATCATCACCGGTTTCTGTTAGCGTCAACCAGACGATCATCTGAGCCGCTGTAATTAAATCTTCCTTCGGTGTCGCGAAGTCTCTTCTATTTATTTTATGTTCAAACTTACGCAGACACAAATAATGTCCCCGACCCTTGAAAATAGCAGCCCGGAACGGAAACGGAATCACCTTGGTCAGCATCGGAATGTCGCGCTCGCGTAATTGCTCCTGCAGGTTGATCGTATGTGTACTCACCATAACGCGCTGTCCCTTTTTCACACTGTGATACAGCGATGGGAGCAAATAACCCAGGGACTTCCCTGTGCCTGTACCTGCTTCAATCAGCAGATGCTTGTCTTCACTCAGTGCCTGATTCACACCCTCAATCATCTGTATCTGCGCCTCGCGCTCCTCATATTGGCTCAAGGATGAACGCAAATTGTCCCGCACATCATCCATGTACTCCTCAAAGGAAACACCTGACAGTGGATTCGGGTCATCTTCTCTACGCGGAGCAGCTAGCTCCGTCCAATCTTCCACTTTTAGCGCAAGCTGACGAAAAAACTGATATCCCTCCAAATCCTGAATAGGATCAAGCTCTTTCTCTTCACGCACCCCATCAAGAAACCATCCAAGGTCACTGTCTTCCTCTGCAAACAAATCACTAAGCCGCTGTATCGTTATCAGAGGTAATGCTTGAAGCTCACCCAGACACTTTAAAAACACCTCAGCCGTAGCCAATGCGTCGCTGTCTGCTTGGTGAGGGCGATCATGTGCCAGCCCGAACTCAGAAGACACAAAACCCAACTGATACGAAGATAGTGATGGAAACATAATTTTCAGAAAATCCATTGTATCCAAGATTCTTCCGCTAAATGGCAAGTATCCGCACCGATCCAGAGCGTTTTGCAAAAAATTAAAATCAAACGCCACATTATGACCGACCAGTACAACATCGTCCAGCATAGGCACAAGCTCCATCATCATTTCTTCAAGTGCAGGTGCATCCTTCACGTCATCGTCTGTAATTCCGGTCAATCCAGTGATAAAAGGTGGAATAGATCTGCCAGGGTTTACATAAGAGCCGTAAACACGGGAAATGCTGTTATCATGATCTATAATTGCAAGTCCGACTTGAATGATGTCATCCGCGGACTGGGTGCCTGTCGTTTCAAAATCCAATACCGCAAATTTCATTCGGGCTTAATCCTTTCTTATGACACTTACAAAAATAATAACTCCGTATATTAGCATAGCAGAAGATCGCGTGTTTGGAAATTAAGACAGCCAAAAAAGACGATGCATACGCCGCCTCAGGAGGTGGGCATGCATCGTCTTACTCGGTGTCTGACAACTACATCCAGGTCATTATGGAGCTGTCGTATCGAAGCTTTTCGGTACCGGACAAACAGGCTTCCATATTGTGCAGCGGCTCGGGTAACGCAGGATCGAACTGATGTGCGAGAGCAAAACATTTTTGCGCCTCCTCTACGTCAGCCTGCTTTGCCAACAGACAGCCTAGCGCATTATAGATGACCGCTTTTAGTCCTGCCTGCTCAGTCAGGTCCAGCACCTTCTGAAAATGGTATACAGCTTCTGCTGGATCATCTAGTTGAAAATAGGCCATTCCCATATACATGCGACTCTGCCAACTGTTCGGAAAATGCTGTAGTACCTGCTCAAATTGTTGGATCGCCTCAGGGTACATAAGTAATCGATAATACCCTTGCCCCCGACTAAAAGCCGGCAGCTCTTTTTCAGGCAGCTCCGTGTCAGACATATCGGTCTCCGCGGAAAAGCCGGCCGCACGCAGGCAAACCATTTTTTCCTCAAAGGCCAGCCACTCATCCATAATTCCGTCACTCATTCTCCGCAGCAGACTCCAGTGCTGTAGCAGCTCCTGCCTGCGGGAGCCCTGGGCTGATGGGTAATGCTTCACGATATCATCTAACATGCTGTTCATTTCTGCGAATACATGCTGGAACATGTGCATCCCGCCCTTATGAAAGATGGATTAATACACTCACATTTTTCGCTTAAAAGACGGGTTTCATCCGCACTCCCATTCATTACATGATCGTCGCATGTACTTCTTTGTTCATCGTTTGGGCTGGTTTATTATGTTCATCAACAAATACCACTGTTGGTTTGTATGTTTTGGCCTCTTCATTTGACATGGAAGCATAGGAAATAATAATGACTGTATCACCAGGCTGCACCAAACGAGCTGCCGCACCGTTGAGACAGATCACACCGCTCCCACGCGGTCCGGGGATAACATAGGTTTCCAGTCGAGCTCCATTGTTATTGTTTACAATTTGAACCTTTTCATTCTCCAGCAGATCTGATGTCTCCATTAAATCTTCATCTATGGTAATACTGCCCACATAGTTCAGGTTGGCTTCAGTAACCGTCGCGCGGTGAATTTTAGATTTCATCATGGTTCTAAACATGGGAAAGTACCTCCACTTTCTGTATTCTTATATTATCAATCAGTCGGGTATTCCCAAATTTTACGGCTAGTGCAACAATGACATCTTCTTGCACATCACATAGGCGCTGCTCAGGGCGAAGAGGCTCCAGGCCAGGGAATGTTAATATTTCAATGTAGTCAATATCTGCCAAAGGAGATGAGGAGATGGTCGACTCCACCATTTGATGTAACTGCTCAATCGTAATGGTGTTCTGTACAATATCTTCGCTCACTTCTTGCACCTTGCGCAGTGACTGGGACAGCACTAACGCCTGCTCACGCTGTTCCGCACTTAAATATACATTGCGGGAGCTAAGAGCCAAACCATCGGCCTCTCTGACGATAGGACAAGGTATGAGGGTCACATTCATATTGAGATCAGCCACCATTTGTTGAAGCACAGCAACCTGCTGCGCATCCTTCATTCCAAAGAAAGCCAAATCAGGACCTACCATGTTAAACAGCTTAGCTACCACTGTAGTTACACCATCAAAATGGCCAGGACGGGAAGCGCCGCACAAGCGGTCTGTCAGAGCGGATACGTGAATTTTAGTTTGAGTTGGCTGCGGATACATTTCTGCTACAGTCGGCATAAATACAATATCCACGCCTTCACGTCGCGCTACTTCCAGATCACGAGCTTCATCGCGAGGATAGCTGTCTAGATCTTCGGTAGGTCCAAATTGAATCGGATTTACGAAAATGCTAAGCACCACCGTATCTGCCATTTCACGCGCCTTGTGCATCAAGCTCGCATGTCCTTCATGCAGGTATCCCATCGTTGGTACAAAGCCGACTTTATGTTGCAGTAAAGAGGCAGAATCGTGTACCGTTTTTGCTCCATTGGCTCCAAGTTGCCGACGTTCGGCAATAACCTTGCGTAGTTGAGCCACTTCTCTTACGATGATCATGACTGAGATTCCACCTTTTCCTTAGCTTGTTTCTGCGCTTGTCCTTTTGCCTGTCCGTACAAGGACTCCAGGGACTCCACAACACGGTCATCCGCGCTGAATACATGCTCTGCGGCCGGGAATGCCCGCCCTTTCACATCACTTACATACTGCTCAATGCTGCTACGGATCAAGCCGCCTACATCGGCATAGGTTTTAACAAAGCGTTTGCTGAAATAAGGAGATGCGTACTGAATCAGATCGTGATAAACAAGTACTTGACCGTCACATCCACGTCCTGCACCGATTCCAATGGTTGGAATGGAAAGTTCTTTAGAAATCGCCGTTGCCACTTCCTCAGTCACCAATTCCAAGACAATACCAAAGGCACCCGCCTGCTCTAATGCCTTGGCATCTGCCATCAACCGGCGTGCGTCTGCTTCGTCCTTACCTTGAATGCGATAGCCACCAATTTGATTAACTGATTGCGGAGTAAGCCCGATATGTCCCAGCACAGGTACACCTGCCTGAACAGTCGCTTTTACGACATCGGTAATTTCAGCTCCGCCCTCCAATTTAACAGCATGCGCATGTCCTTCTTGCATCAGACGGCGGATGCCTTGAAGACTTTCGGATATGCTGCCGTGATATGTCATAAAAGGCATGTCCGCTACGATAAATGTATGCTCAGCGCCTCTTGCGACTGTCCGGGAATGGTACACCATATCATCCAAGGTCACAGGGATGGTTGAATCGTAACCAAGAACTACGTTACCCAGCGAGTCACCCACGAGAATGATATCAATTCCCGCCTCCTCGGCTATTTTAGCCGATGGATAATCATAGGCGGTCAGCATACTGAGCGGAATGCCCTCTTGCTTCATTTTTTTCATTTTTACAATATTCAGTGCTTGTTTTCCTGCCATTGCGAATGGCTCCCTTCCATCTTTTTTTGGCACAAAAAATAACCTTTTATGAACGCCTGTACATCTGCGTCATCAAAAGGTCCGAACAGCCAAAAAAGACACTCATTTTGAGATCGTCCCTTCTGTCTCGGTCCTGTTCGGCTCAGAGCAGAATCCAACGTAACCTTCAAATGAAGTTATGATGGTCTTACAAACTTGCTAAAGTAGAGCAATGTGCCCTTGGAGTGCAGCTCGGACCGTCCGATGCCGCCTCCTGCACAGTATAACAAAAAACATCAGCTTTTTCACGTGAAGTTTCACACAGGAAACAGAAAGATTGTGGTCGTATACTCAGCTAGGGTCGCTTCTACAATTGTATATCCCCTGAAATAACCTGAATCCGCTCACCCTGATTCGTTTCTATTACGAGCGCTCCTGAAGGGTCCAAGCCAACCGCTGTACCTTCTACCGCTATCCCTTGTCCTGTATGTGCCCGTACGCTGCGGTTCATCGTCACAGATAATGCCTCCCACAGCATGGCTATTGGCTGGAACCCCTGCTCGGCATATAGCTTGCTTAGCAGCTCCATTTCTTCCAAAACAGCAGCAATCAGCGCAGTACGGTCAACTTCAAGCCCTGCCTCTATTTTCAAAGATGTCCCTACATGGGATAACTCTTCCGGATAATCTTCTACATTCAAATTAACGTCGATGCCAATGCCTGCAATGCAATAGCGAACCCTTTGATCCTCTGTTGCAGATTCCAACAGAATACCGGATACTTTGCGACCATGAATCAGCAGATCGTTTGGCCATTTAATGCCTGCCTCCACACCCGTCAGTCGGCGAATAGCCCTACACACCGCCACGCCTGTTAACAGGGTTAGTTGTGGTGTAAAGGCCAAGGGCTGGGTGGGGCGCAATACAATGCTCATCCAGATACCTTTGCTGCGAGGGGAATACCATTTCCGCCCCAGACGTCCCCGACCTGCCGTTTGTTCCTCCGCAAGCACTAACGTTCCCTCCGGCGCACCTTCTTCTGCCAAACGCATAGCATCCTGCTGGGTAGATACCGTTGAATCCAGAACGACGATACGCTGGCCAAACGATTGAGTATTCAACATATCTGCCAGTTTGGAGGCTTCCAGCCGATCTGGCTGAGAAATCAGCCGATACCCCCGACGTGAGGAGGCATCGATATTATAACCCAGTTCACGCAGTTTGTTGATCTGCTTCCATACCGCTGTACGACTAACCGACAGTCGTCGGCTAATTTCCTCCCCGGATACGTAATCGGATGAACCTTCCTCCAGTATGCCTAACAATCTTTCATGATTATTCACTACTCATCACCCGTTTCACTTCCTGAAGCAATGTTTCTGTTTCATTCGGGATATCTCCGCAAGCGACCGCTTGTAAAAGCCGTTCCATCATCTGCCCCAGCCAAGGTCCACCTGGTCGATTCATTGCCTGAACCAGTTCATTTCCAGTAATATTTAAATCTTTGATACGAACGACGACAGCCTGCTGTGTCCACGAGTTTGCCAGTTCGGCAATCTTCTTCACATGCTTTTCTACCCACGGCGGTAATCCACGGAACGAAGAAGGCAGTGTCTTGTGAAGCTCCAGCCAGTCTGAAGCTGTATCCTTTCCCAGCTTAATTAACAATCGAATCCAGTTACGACGCAGTACCTCGTCGTTGATAGGGTCAGAATCTCTCGAAACAGAGTTGTCAGCTATGGCAACAGCATGGCTGATGAGCTCGGTCTCCCATTCCAATAAATGAACCAAACGCAAACGTACGGCGTTGGAGAAGGTCCAAGCTCTTAATAGCTCGTCCGCTGCCTCGGAGCTAAGTCTACAAGACATAAGGAGCAGACCCCACCGTAGCTCTGCTGGCAGCTGCACGATCTCCTTGAGCGCCTGTGCGTCACATTGTTCCCAGGGAACCGGAACCTTCGTACAGCCAAGCAATCCGCTACGTCCCAGCATCTCCAATCCACGTAATGGGTCAGGCCCCGCTAGCATCTTTTCTAACTCGACTCGTACCCGTTCCATGGCTATGTGTCGAAGTCCCTCTCTGCGACGGATCATACCTTTCCAGGTATTGTAGGCCACTCGGAACCGAAATACAGAGGCAAAACGGATGCAACGCAGCATTCGTAGCCCGTCCTCCTCAAAGCGTTCCTCGGCTCGTCCCACACAACGAACGAGAGCGGCTCGCAAATCAGCTTCCCCACCAAACGGGTCCACTCGCTCCCCATGTTCAGCCATCGCTATCGCGTTCATCGTGAAGTCCCGCCGCATCAGATCCTCACGGATGTCCTTCACAAAGGATACTTCCGTTGGACGGCGGTGATCGGTATAACCGCTTTCCGTACGAAAAGTGGTCACCTCGAATGCATGACCATCCTGCATGACCGTTACCGTCCCATGCTGGATTCCTGTCGGAATCACATGAGGGAACAGCGCTAAGACCTCTTCAGGCTCAGCCGAAGTGGTCAGATCCATATCATGAATAGCTCGTCCTAATAGCTCATCCCGCACACAGCCGCCAACCCAGTAAGCTTCGTGGCCTGCTGCTGTTAGTGTATGTATGACCTCTCTGCCATGAAGTGCCATCTCTTGGTCAGCGCATTGCCAAGTATTTGTATTCATAGGGTTTCCCCCTTTGCAAGTATTCAATATAAAAAACGGACGCGAGTCCGCCCCCTTAAACGCTGATCGGTTTAAGATCCGGCACCTCGCGTCCCAACACACGGTAATAGATTTCTTCATATTGACGGGTAATCAGCTCATCGCAGAATACGGTACGTGCGCGTGTCAGGCACGCTTCACGGAAACGTTCCGCCATCGCTTCATCGGAGAGCAGTTCTACTGCATAATCCGCCATCGCCTCGGTATTCCCGATTTCAGCAAGATACCCCGTACTTCCATGCACGACAAGTTCAGGTACTCCTCCTGCCTGGGAACCAATTGTTGGTACTCCACAGGCCATTGCTTCCAGTGCAACTAGACCAAAACTTTCTTTCTCCGAGGGAAGCAGCAGCACATCTGCCATAGAAATCACTTCTGCGATTTGATCCTGCTTACCCAAAAAGAAGACTTTGTCCTGCAAGCCTAAACTTTCGATTTTACAACGAATTTTTGGAAGATCCGGTCCTTCTCCCACCAACAGCAGCTTCGCAGGTATCTTTTGTTGCACTCTGTCGAATATATCCAGCACATCCCCCACCCTTTTGACAGGACGGAAATTGGAAATATGCATCATAATTTTTTCGTGCGGTTGGGCAAAATCTCTCCTAAGCGCAGCAGCATCTCGTGGATAATATACTCGTTTATCTACAAAGTTGTAAGTCAAATCAATAGGTCGTGTGATTTCCAACGCATCAATCGTCTCACGAATCAAATCCTTGGAGACCGCTGTCACAGCATCACTTTTGTTAATAGCCAGTCGAATCAGATCCTTTAATGATTCATCCTGTGCCAACACTGTAATGTCTGTACCGTGCAGGGTGGTCACCACTTTCAAATGATCGCCCACCATTTCCTTCGCCAAATAAGCGCATACTGCATGCGGGACAGCATAATGGACATGGAGTACATCCAAATTCTTCATTTGTGCCACCTGGGCCATTTTTGTCGCTAGCGACAAATCATATGGCGGATATCTAAACACATAATAATCGTTAACCTCAACTTCATGATAAAAAATATTCTTCTGGAACGCCCCGCCTAATCTGAACGGAATGCTATTGGCAATAAAATGGACCTCATGCCCTTTTTCTGCCAGCAACTTACCCAACTCAGTAGCCACAACGCCAGAGCCACCCAGCGACGGATAACAGGTAATCCCAATTTTCAGTTTGTCATTCAAGCTAAGCTGCCTCCTTCCGTCCATCCGTAATCACTCGTATGCCCATGTATTTCAGCATTCTACAACATGCGTAAGTATAAAATCCTTATGTGAATAGCTTAACCAGATGTGGCGTTTTGGACGCAAATCCTTCTGCATATGAAATCAGCTTACGTTGACCCAACAACGAGTCCCGAGCTTTTACACGTTCCACGTACCCCTGATTCAGTGGTGTGGATACCATATCCTTCCCAGGCGCTGCCTGAAATTGCGAAGCATAACTCAACAACGACTGCTCCTTGGCTTCATAATGCTCGGTAATGTCCACGATCAAGTCCGTTCTGCCGATGTCATTAATAAAATAAAAATATAATTGCTCTACCTGTACCGCAGGACTTTCTGGCATAAAACGTCTCAACTTGGCGTTAAACACAGCTTCCTCTACTAACTTGCTGCACATGACATGATCGGGATGCCGATCCTCCCAATAAGGAGCAAATACAACTTTTGGTGCATGGCGCCTGATTTCTGCTGTAACTGCAGCTACATGTTCAGGAGTTACATATAATCCACGATCAGGCAGACCCAAATTCGTCCGCACAGCAAGCCCGAGCACTTTCGAAGCATGTTCAGCTTCTGACATACGAGTATCCACATCACCATTGGATGACATTTCAGCCCGCGTCAAATCGCACACGCCCACCTTTAAACCAGCGGCTGTATGCTTGGCAATCGTGCCTCCCATTCCTATTTCTGCATCGTCGGCATGGGCTCCGAAAATCAGGATGTCCAGCGTCATTTTACATCACCCTGCTGGTCAATGCCCGGTTTATATTTATGTACCAGCTCACGCCATGCAAAATCGCCACGATCCAGCGCTTTAACCAGTATTTCAGCAGTTGCAACGTTGGTTGCCAAAGGAATCCCCTGTACATCACACAGACGTAATAATGCGCTAATGTCCGGCTCATGCGGCTGTGCCATGAGTGGATCACGCAAAAATATAATCAAGTCCATATCATTTTGCGCAACCATAGCCCCGATTTGCTGATCTCCACCAAGCGGCCCAGACATGAAGCGGTGAATTTGAAGCTTGGTTTGCTCCATAATGCGCTGACCTGTTGTACCTGTTGAATATAATTGGTGATCTGTAAAAACATGCTCATATGCCGTTATAAAATTAACCATTTCATCCTTTTTGCGATCATGCGCTATAAATGCAATCTTTAACATTCCAAACTCCTCCTGCCTCATTCTATAATTCCATTCATCAATTCATTCGTATATTCTTAATCGATGTAATGCTCAAAACCATATACAAGCCCCGGGTGCTCCATTACCTTCTGGATACCGATTTTAACACCAGGCATATAACCAGCTCGTTCATAGGAGTCCTGACGAATTTTCAGAGATTGTCCAAATCCTCCAAATACGACTTCTTGCTGTGCGAACACACCGGGAAGACGAACACTGTGAATGCGGAAGCCTTGATAGTAACCGCCACGCGATCCTTCTAGCGTTTCTTCCTCTTCCGGGTTGCCTTGTCGTAGCTCCTCACGCTGCTCAGCGATCAGTTCTGCAGTCTTAATGGCTGTGCCTGATGGCGCGTCCAATTTTTGGTCACCATGATATTCGATGATTTCCAGATGCGGGAAGTATTTCGCTGCCTGAGCCGCAAACCGCATCATCAAAATGACTCCAATCGAAAAGTTCGGCGCGATCAGACCACCAATTTGCTGCTCACGACACTGCTTGTCCAGTTCATCAATCTGTTCGGGAGTAAACCCTGTTGTTCCGATAACCGGACGAACTCCATGCTTGATAGCAAGCTCTGTATGTGCATATGCAAAACGCGGCCCCGTAAAATCGACCATGACATCCGCTCGGCTATCCAGTAATGCCTGCTCCACATCCTCCACAATAGCGATACCCGCTTCCGGTAGTCCGACGAGAAGGCCGGCATCACTGCCGGCATGTGTTCTGTTCACTGCGGCCACAAGCTGTAGTTCCTCATCTTGAAGAACCAATTTGACAACTTCACGGCCCATACGCCCTGCTGCTCCTACAACAGCCACTTTTATTGGTTCTGACATATCCCTACAACTCCTTATGCATCCATTTGTGCTAGATCTGTTCATTCATCTGCTGGCATAACTTCTTCATGAGGTTGGCAAGCTGCACATTGTGAGGAAACAGTGCAGCCGCCTCACGAGCAGCCTGCACAGCCAGCTTATACTCATTCATTTCGTCATAAATCAATGCGAGCAGCAAAAAAGCATCCCCACATAACGGATCGAGGGCTATTGCTCGTTCCAGTAACAAGATCGCATCCTGACGCACCTGCGGCGTAGCTCTGTCGACATCCAGCATTTTTCTGGCCTTCTCCGTATGCTGCCTGGCTTCCTGCGCATGTAGATGGAGAACATATTCATCCTGCTGTGGAGCGAGACGAACCGCATGCTCTGCATATGCGAGAGCCTGCTCCAAACGACCACTACGAGCATAGGTAACCGAGCACCGGAAATAATGCTCCGCATGATCAGGCTGAGCTGAAATTGCTTTTTCAAACCATTCCACGGCCTGCTCAAAATCGTTCTGCAAAATGCACTGATAAGCTTTCTGAACGTATTCCTCCGCCTTCATGACACTGCACCTCCGGGTAACCGGTTTGGTACAGCATATGTACAAAGCGCCTAATCGGTGTCCTTTTTGGTCCAACGATTCGCATCACGTGTGTTAAATTTATGCATAACCTTATCATGTGCCTCGGTCAAATTTATACCTAGCGAGTTCGCAAAGCAGATGGTGATGAACAAAATGTCCCCCAGCTCCAGCTCAATGGAATTGTCCGCCTCATCCGTTTTTTTCGGTTTCTCGCCAAAGGAGTGATTGACTTCCCTCGCCAGTTCCCCGACTTCCTCAGACATCCGGGCCAACATCGCTAAAGGGCTAAAATACCCTTCCTTAAATTGAGATATATACTGGTCTACCTCACGTTGAATTTCATCTAATGATTTTTCCATGAAACACGCAATCCCCCCATGTGCAGGTTTATTCATATGTTATCGTAAAGCACATTTTAAAACAAATTTTTTTTAATTGTGAACTTACGACCCCAACTTACTGTCATCAGTCTTTTAAAGCTACCGTAAAAAGGTATACTACATATAAGGAGCTGCGATTAGCAAAATCAGCATGAAGTCGTTCTTCCTTAAACTGCTACTGCGAGGGATTATATGAAGATATCCAAGTCCATGGAACAGCTTAAAATGATTTTACCCATTGTGCTCGGGACCGCCATCTATGCATTCGGTCTGCTTTATTTTATTATACCCAGTAAACTGATGGAAGGCGGTATTACAGGGATCACCCTGCTGTTAAATTATGCTTTTTCGATTTCACCTTCTCTCTCCACTTTGTTTCTGAACATTCCATTATTTTTAATTGGGTGGAAAATGCTTGGGGGCAAGCAGATTATATATACGGGGGTCGGTATTGGGTCGCTCACATTCTTTCTGTGGTTATTTGAAAAAATGATTCATTTCGGATGGATGGGGACGTTTCAGACTGAACACGATTTTATACTTTCTTCATTATATGCGGGGGTTACGCTGGGGGCCGGGTTAGGTATTGTGTTCCGCTTTGGCGGCACTACTGGCGGCTCGGATATTATCGCTCGTATTTTAAACCGGAAGTTTGGCTGGAGTATGGGAAGGATTATGCTGGTCATTGATATTGTCATTATCGGCGCTTCACTACTTTACATACCCAAAGAAAAAATTCTATATACATTAGTCGCTGTGTTCATTGCGTCCAAAATTATTGATTTTATACAAGAGGGGGCTTATTCCGCCAGAGCTTTTATGATTATCAGCGACCACACGATGGACATTGCAGATATTATTACCAGGGACATGGATCGCGGAGTTACGATTATTCCGGCTGTAGGTGCATTTTCCAAACAGGCCAAGCATGTTGCCTATTGTGTCGTGTCCCGTCAGGAAATACGGCGACTGCATCAAATTGTTAAATCAGTTGATCCACGGGCGTTTATTATCATTCAGGATGTGCATGATGTGCATGGCGAAGGGTTCAAAGAGGAATAGCCCGGTAATCCGGGCAATGGGCTGACATATATGGATGGATCCACAGCCAACGATGCGAATGTTCAAACTTTCATCGTTACCCAATGAAACCAGCCCGATATTTACGATAACCTGCGTAAGCCAGCGCCAGCAGAACAATCATGCCGATGGCCCATTCAGCCCGGCGCTCACTTTCACGCGGGATAAATGGCGCTAGTGCGGTAGCGTCTTTCTCACGTCCAAACAAGGCATTAAACGTCGGGTTGCCTTGGTCCAATGCTCCTCTAATCGCTGATGCATCTGCATTTTGCTGATCTCCCAATCCTTTGACGTAGGAAATCCAGGAATCAGTCCGCACGACCTCGGTTGTTCTGCCATGGATCAATGCTGCTGTACGAATCGTTTCATAGTGGTCTTCCAGCACTTCGGTACCAGCTTTGAATCCCTTCATGTTCCCTTTAGCAAACTGGTTATTCAAGCCGCTAACATCTTCTCTTAAAATCTTATAATACTGCTGCCATAAGGGCTGGCGCGGGTGCGCAAGCGCATCTGTCGCAAGCCGTAAATTCGCAGCTGCCTTCACCCATTCATCCGGTGATGCTTGAACCGACTGTGTAGCTTGCTGCACCTCCAGAATGCTGCCGGATAGAGCATGAATGGCCTCTACAGATAGCGCTGCCTGCACCTGTCCAGTGCTGAACCATCTGCTCACCTCGGCTACATCCGCGCGTGCTTTTTCAATATTCCCGTCCATTACGTCACGGTACAGTGTCGCAGCTGCATGATCCAGTTCTTCAATTTCCTTGGTATTACCTTCGGGTTTTGACTGATCGCGCGCTTCTGCCATACCTGGAGGGACGTAGACGGACAGCAGCAGGACCACGGATAACACAATACTCAAAACCACACGTAACGTAATACGACCCCCCCGACCCCTAATCATGGGACATCCCTCCTCACCTTACTGTATGGCAAGGTTAACGGGACTAGAACTGGCTTTAGGTGAAACGTTAGAAACCGGCTATGCTCTGGACAAAATAGGAAACATAAGTGGATTTTCATTACATCTGTTGGGATGCTTAGTCATATAAAACAGCGTAGTATCTTCCTGCTTCAGCACAGAAATTTCGCAGCCGTCCTGTTCTTTTGGTGTAAAGCCAAAAACAACCTTTTTCGTATCTTTTTTCATGACTGCCCCTAGAATTTCATCTAAAGAAATGTCGCCCGCTCCAAAAATATCGTAACAATTCATCGCATCCCCTTCGAAATCTGCAACAACAATCGTATCGTATTGAGGTATGTGCCAGAACTTGTCTTTAAAAAATAAGGTACTATAAAATAAAACCAACCACTCATTGTTTTCCGCAGAAAAAAGTGAATACGGATTGAAGTCAGCACTCTTCATCTTCAACAACTGCAAATCCGACATTTCTTCTGTATTCAATTTCTCGATCCTTATGTCCAAGCTGTTAGGTGCCTTCCGGCTATATTGATACTCGGGTGCCGAAGCGAAGCCGAATTTAGGATAAAAATCCCTCACACTATCATTTCCAAACAGATAGATACCATCACAATTGCCATGCCAATCTTTCAGCGCTTGCTCTACTAAAAACCGACTCAAACCTTGATTCCTGTAGTTTGCATCCGTCATTACAGTCCCGATCTGAATATATTTTTTCTTCTCGCCTGATACATCAAAATCCATTAGACTTACAGATACATTGGCCACAACACAATCCTCATCCAAAAGGACATAAGGAATATATCTATCCTCCCAATCCCCCAATTGAAACCAGGCTTCAAAATCAAAGCCAAAACTCTGTTTTGCTAATTCATTAAAACTTGTTTTTATTTTGTGATCATCACGGATGCCCTTTTGGAATGCATATTCCTTTTGATTTATAACTATATGCATCTCTATTTCTCCATTCAAAAGACTCAAGCTATATCACGATGAGACGATACCTTTCGATTACGCGCCAACATGGCAAGCCATGCCGCTACAATACTAACAAGGGTCAGCATGTAGGTAAAGACACATACTTGCGGTACGTCATCCGTTAGTGTTCTGGGAAGATAAGGGTATATGCCAAAGGTATAATCCATCGTATCATTTAACAAGGTCCACAGTGCGGCTAAGCATAAAGCAATCCATTTGCAGGTAAAAAAACGTACAAACAGTAAGGCTTCGACCGCCATTGCCGTGTGAGATGCTATCAGCATCCAATCCTGCCATACCATAGTTCCCCCCTGCGCAACTCCCCACAAAATAATAGCCGAAGCCCAAATGCCGTACTTTACACTCGTGACGACAGCCAACGCTTCCATAATCTGGCGAATAACTTTCAAGCTTTTGAGATGCGGAGGATAGAGCAAAAATGCTATGGAAATTGTAAAAAATAGGCTGGCTGTCGGACTATCAGGCACAAATACAATCTGCCACATCGGGTGATAATTCAGTGTATATTCCAGCTGTCCTCCATACCATATGTACCCATACACCGTTCCAACTAAATTACACCAGAACAGCAGCCACAAAAAGGGCCGGCTCGTCAAGAACGACCGGCTCCACAAATAAGATAACGACACGCCCTTCA